>MDSZ01196614.1_pt1 | contig 20892 bp, 25 predicted proteins | sample 811201 | NCBI WGS metagenome assembly MDSZ01 (sample SAMN05326647, study PRJNA326480) | marine metagenome | isolation source: seawater | place: Indian Ocean: North | collected 2010 | reverse complement strand
TAAGCTCTAATTCTTGTTTCTTTTTCTCTTCTGCTTTACGCTGTTCTTCTAATTTTTTCTTCTGCTCTTGCTCTGCTTTACGCTTAAGCTCTAATTCTTGTTCTTTTTTCTTTTCATTAGCATTAATCTGCTCTTCAGCTTTTTTATTAACTTCTTTTTCAAGAATACTTTTGGGTGGAATTAATTTTATTTTCTCTCTTTTTTTTTCTGTTGGAGGGGACAAAAGCCTTCCAGCTTCTGAGTTATCTTCAATTATTATCTTTTTAATTGTCTGTGATTCTTGAGAAAGTAAATTCTTTTCAATTAATAAAAAAACAAAAATGAATAGAAAAAAGATTTTAATTGATGATTTATCTATTTTCATATCTATTTTCTATCATCTCTTTAATAATCTTTCCAATATATTTGTTGCTTACGATAAAAATTTTCTTATTTTCAAGTTTTATTTCGTTTATAATACCTCCGGTTTCAGATAAAATAAGAGATAAAGTATTTTTCAAATCTAAATTAAAAATAGGAAGCAAAAAACACTCAATTTTTCCACTTGCAATATTACAAAGATCTGAAAATAAAGATCCACTTTCGCGTGTTTCAATATTTTCTTTTTTAATTATTTGTCTAATTTTCTCTAAAATACAATTTTCAGCTACTTGGTTTACATTTCCGTAGAACGAGATTATGGATTCATTTAATCTTTTTCTTTCAGAAACTCTTATTCTGTAATCATTCTTATAACCTCCTAGTCCATTTTGAAAGTAGAAGATTTCATCCCTAATTGGATTATAAATAATACAAGTATTAATTTTATTATTTTCCTTCAAAGATATATTAATAAAAAAATTATCAATTCCTCTAGAAAAGTTTTTAGGACTGTCAATTAAATCTGTCACCCAAGCGTTTTCCTCTTTACTATTTTGAAAAGTGCTAATGCTTATATTTGGCTTGATTTTATTTAAAATTTGATAAACTTCTTTTTCTAGATTTGACCTGGTGATTTCAGCATATTTTTCTGTTTGCTTAACCGAGCTTTGAAGTTTTTCTATCTCGCCAAAATCCCTAATAATTTTCTTTCCTGAAATTCTTATTGATTTATTCAAAACATTTAATAATGGAGAAAGATTATTCATTTTTTATTCTTTTGCTTTTTCTACATAACTTAGATTGTCTGAACTGATTAATATTTTATCTCCTTCTTTAATATGGGGGGGGACTAGAACTTTTAATTCATTGGTAGTAATTGCATTCTTGTATGAAGATGAAGCTGTTTGACCTTTTACGACTGCATCAGCATCTTTTATTTCAACTTTAATATTTTTGGGGAATTTAATATTTGTAACTTTTTCATCAACAATTTCTAATGATAATTTCATACCATCTTGAAGTAACTTCTCTTTACCTTCAATTAATTTTGAATCACAGGTCATTTGTTCAAAACTTTGATTATTCATTAATGTTAAGGATTGATTTTCTAAAAACAGAAATGTTACTTCAAGTTCATTCACATTTATTTTTTCAACACTATCTGACGTTCTCCATCTCTCATTAAATTTAACTCCACTTTGAATATCTTTCATCTCTACTTGTATATATGCACCTCCTTTTCCAGGTTTTATAACACTTGTATTTGTTACTTGTAACATTTTATTTTTGTGCTTCAGTACATTTCCAGGTTTTATTAAATTTGCATTAATTTTCATATTCATTTTTTCTTTTAAGAATTTTTTGGAATAATAATGCAGACTTAATTGGTCCATCCTTGAAATTCCAAAAACTATTGATCATTGCGATAAAATCAGGGTTAAAGCTTAGACATTTTTTTATATTCTTATGGTTTATCCCACCGATTAATGCAAAAGGCAATCTTAAATTTCCTTCAGATATAAATAGTTTATCAATATTAATTTGTTTTCGTCTTTTAGAGGAAGTTTCATAGACTGGACCGAATGCGACATAATCAGCATTTTGCTCAAGAGCTTTTTTATACAAAGAAAATGAATCTGAACAGCTAACACCAACTAAAAATTTTTTACCAAATTTCTTTTTAGCATCACTACATTTTTTGTCTTTCTGACCAAGATGAATACCATCAAAATCCAGTCTCTCTGCTATTTCAAAGTCATTATTAATTATCATTTTTATTTTTTTTTTTAAACAAACTTCTCTAAAGTCATTAAAATTTTTTTTTACAAAATTAAATCTTTCACTTATTAGACTATGCTTAGGCCTAAATTGAAAATATTTAACAGGGATTATATCTGAAATTTGTTCTAAATTCCTTGAATTAAAATGTTCTGCTTCTCTAGGAGGTGAAATAATATAGAAATCCATAAATATAAAATTTTTTTAATGTATTTTTTCTTCAATATTAAATTTTTCAATAAACAAAATCTTAACTTTTTTATTTTTTGCAATTGACATTATTTTCATTAAAGTTTTATTTTTTATTTTTTGAGTGATAGCCATATTTTTAATCTTTAAGTTAATTAAGGAAATTATCAATCCTAGATTATCCCTTAATTCAACAATATAATTAACTTTTTTTTTCTTAAGTTTTTCATTGGTAATTTGGATATATTGAGGTCCCTGCCAAATAATGGCTTCGTATTTATGAAGAAGATTGATTTTTTTATTTTTAAACTTTTCAGAGATAGAATTAGCTTCTGCAAGGTTGCTTATTTCATAGGTTTGATATTCATAAATATTCATGAAATAATTTTTTTGATGACATCAATTAGTCTATTTGAAAAACCCCATTCATTATCGTACCATGATAAAACCCTACAAAACTTATTTTCTATGACAGCTAACTCTGATATGTCAATAATTGAACTATGAGAATTATGGTTAAAATCACCTGATACCATTGGATCATCTACGGTCGCAATTACAGATTTAAAATCATTTTTTTCTGCATCTTTAAAAATTGATTCCAGTTCAGTTTTTGATGTTTTTTTTTTTACATAACATTTAAAATCAACCAAAGAAACATTCGGAGTAGGAACTCTTATAGCGCTTCCATCAATTTTACCCTTCAAATTGGGTAATACTTCTCCAACTGCTCTGGCAGCTCCGGTTGACGTAGGAATAATTGAAATCAAAGAATTTCTTGCCCTTCGAAGATCTTTATGAAGAGTATCAATTGTATTCTGGTCGCCTGTCACCGAATGAACAGTAGTCATATAACCAGACTCAATTCCTAGGTTTTTATCTATCAAAAAAGCAATAGGTGCCAAGCAATTAGTTGTACACGAGCCATTTGAAATTATTTTAAAATTTTTGTTTATATCACTGTGATTAATTCCATAAACAACGGTTATGTCAGGGTCTTTTGATGGAGCTGAAATGAGTACTTTTTTTGCACCTGCTTTAATGTGAAATTCAGCTTTTTCTCTATCTGTGAAGATACCTGTTGACTCTATGACTAAATCAACATTTAATTTGTTCCAAGGAAGTTTAGATGGGTCTGGTTCACTTAAAAAATGAATTTTATTTCCAGCTACTTCAACTATTTTATCATTTTTTTTGAATTTTTCTGTTAATGTGCCGTGAACTGAGTCATATTTTAAAAGGTGAAGGTTACTATCAATTTTTCCAAGATCATTAATTGCAACGATATCAAAGTCACTTATTTTTCTTTCTAGATAAGCTCGAAGGGTAAGTCTTCCTATTCTGCCAAAACCGTTAATTTCTATATTATATTTCATATTTGTTAATAATTATAATTATTGATTAATGAAAATTTATTGTAATGTAAAGGAGTAGAATAAAATAAAGTTATATTTTGAAAAATGGATAACAAGATTAAAGACATTACCAATAGAATTAATATTATCACTGAGATTCTAAAAAAATCATCAATAAATAAACAATCAGAAAAGGACAAAATTTTTTTAAAAAAAATTTTGACTACCCTTGAAAAAGTTCTCGAGTATATTAGAAAAAATAATGCCAATTGTAAAATTAAGAATAAATAATAGAAGCTATGAAATTGAGTGTGATGATGGTGAGGAAAAATGTCTTCTTAGTTCGGCAAAAAAACTTGATTTTATGATTAAAGAATCTACTGAATTGAAAAATCTGCCAGAGTCTAAAATGTTTCTAATGACATCTATTTTGTTAGCTGAAGAATCAATAAATAAGGACTTAACTAATAATAATTGTTCAAAGGCTTATGATAGTCTCAATGATCAGTTGGTTGAATTAGAAAAACTTGTTAAAGAAAAATGTTGAAGTTTATTAATGAAAAAATAAAACTCAGAAAAAAATTTCTTAAAAAAAGAAGTCTTATTTCAAATAGGTTTCTTAAAGAAGAAAAAATAAATCAAAATTTATGTGATATTTTTAGCTCAATAAATTTGGTTACGTCTTTATATTACTCCGTAAGGTTTGAAGTAAACCTTAAAAAGATCTCAAATTTTATGCATGCAAATAAAAGAAAAGTAGTCTTACCAATTATTATTAATAAAAAATCTCATCTTCTTTTCAGAGAGTGGAGAAGAGATGATGAACTTAAAAAAGATTTTTATGATATAATGATACCCAAAAATGGGTATTTTCTTGAACCTAAAGTTCTCCTCATTCCTATGTTAGCATTTGATTTAAATAAAAATCGTTTAGGCTATGGAGGAGGTTTTTATGATAGAACAATTTCATTTCTAGAAAATAAAAATAAAATTTTAAAATTTGGAATTGCTTTTGATGAGCAGGAATCAACTATAATACCAGTCGATAAGAATGATAAAAAGATGGATGCGATTATCACTCAAACAAGAATAATAACTTAATTTTGCAAATGAATATTTTAATTTGTGGGGACATAGTAGGAAGATCTGGAAGAGAAGCAATAGAGAAATTTCTTCCTGATATTATATCGGAGTATAAGGTAGATTTTGTAATTGTGAATGGAGAAAACTCAGCTAGTGGTTTTGGGATAACAAAAAAGATTTGTGAAAATTTATATGATCTGGGAGTTGATGTAATTACTTCTGGAAATCATATATGGGATCAAAAAGAAATTCTTTCTTACATTGAAAATGACAAAAGGTTACTAAGACCTTGTAATTATCCTTATCAAACACCTGGGAGGGGCTTCGGAATATATAAATTGAAGGGTGGTGAAATAATAGCAGTAATCAATGTGATGTGCAGACTTTTTATGGATAATATTGATGATCCATTTAAGAGTTTAGATGATATTATTGAGGGTATTAAAGTAAAGCATGGAAACTTACCTATAATAATTGATATACATGGTGAATCAACCTCAGAAAAAATGGCGATAGGACATTTTTTTGATGGTAGAGTTACAGCAATTGTTGGAACACATACTCATGTGCCAACTGCGGATCTTCAAAACTTAGAGCATGGTACTTTTTATCAAACTGATTTAGGTATGTGTGGGGATTACAACTCAGTTATTGGGATGGAAAAAAAAGCATGTATTCAAAGATTTACAAAAAAATTTTTAAAAACAAAACTTGAACCAGCTAGTGGGGAAGGTACTTTATGTGGTACAATTATAAAAATTAACGATAAATACGAGGTTATATACTTTAAGCAAATAATCCAAGGTGGGAGATTAAGCAAATAAAATGGCTGGACATTCAAAGTTTAAAAATATAATGCACAGAAAAGGTGCTCAGGATAAAAAAAGAGCAAAATTATTTTCTCGCTTGATAAGAGAGATTACTGTTGCATCTAAAATTGGCGGTGAGGATCCTGATTCAAACCCTAGGTTAAGAACCGCAATTAATAATGCTCTATCATCTAATATGTCTAAAGATAATATACAAAAAGCTATTAAAAAAAATAATAATAGTTCTGAGACGGATCAAATATCTGAAATTATTTATGAGGGTTTTGGTCCTTGTGGGGTCGCAGTTATAGTTGAATCATTAACAGATAATAAAAACAGGAGTGCCTCTGAAATTAGGTCTACATTTTCTAAGTATAACGGAAACTTAGGTATAAGTGGATGCGTCAAACATCATTTTAATAAAATAGGGACAATTTCTTATCCTCGTGAAATAGAGACTTTTGATAATTTTTTTGAATTTTCTGCTTCATTAAATGTTAAGGATATAGAAGAACATCACGATTTCTTTGAAGTTATTACAGATCCTGATGTATTTCACGAGGTTATTTCAAAATTAGAAAAAAAATATTCATATCCTAAATTCTCTTCTATAGAATGGAGACCTGTAAGTTCAATAGACATAAATGATGAAGAAAATGCAAGAAAATTGATTACACTTTTAGAAAAACTTGAGGATTTAGATGATGTTCAAAACGTAATATCAAATTTTAATATTGCTGAAGAATTGATGGAAAAATTAATTTGAAAAATAAAAAGTGTATACTCGGAGTTGATCCTGGACTAGTGAATACTGGATGGGGAGTAATTGAAAATTCAAATAGTAAAGAAATTTACATTTCTCATGGTGTTATAAAGACCAAATCTATAAACCTATTAGGAGAAAGGTTGAAACTTATCTATGATAATTTAACCTTTTTAATTAAAAAATTTAAACCAAATCATATTGCAGTTGAAAAAATTTTTTCTAATAAGAATCCTGATTCTACTTTGAAACTTGGAAAAGCAAGAGGAATTGTTTTTTTAGTTGCTGCAAAAAATAATATTAGAATTAGCGAATATTCTCCAAATACGGTGAAAAAAAACCTTGTTGGTTATGGTCATGCAAGTAAATTACAAATAATTAACATGATTTCTAGAATATATCCTATTGTTAATTTGAAAGGTAACGACGACTCAGCTGATGCTCTTGCAGTTGCAACATGTCATTCAATGCAAAGTCAGTCAAAAATTACAAAAGAATTACAACAATTATGATCGTAAAATTTAAAGGGTATATAGAGAATTTGGACGATGATTTTATAGATCTTGATGTTAAAGGAGTTGTTTTTAGAGTTTTAATGTCGAATAAAAATATTCAAAAGTTAGGTCCTATTGGTTCTCAAATAACAATACATATTTATGAAATTATTAAAGAGGACTCAAGAATTCTAGCAGGTTTTTTAGATAATCAAGAAAGAGATATTTTTAGTGATTTACTTACAGTACAGGGTGTCGGAGGAAAAATGGCAATAAATATAATGTCAAATATAGAAAGTGAAATGATCATACAATCAATTCATAATGAGGACGTACAAATCTTTAAAAATATAAGTGGGGTTGGGAATAAACTAGCGTTGAGAATAATTAATGAATTGAAAGAAAAGATAAAAAAACAAATTCTTATAAAAAAAATAGCAATCCCCCAAAAAGATAATTCAGTTTTCAATGATCTGGTTTCCTGTCTTTTAAACCTTGGTTTCTCTCAAAAAATCTGTGAATCCACTGCTAGTTATGTTATCAATAAAAATCAAAATAAAAAATTAGAAGAATTAATTCCAATAGCAGTAAAAAGTCTATCAAAATCAGGTTATTAAAATTATGGAAGAAAAAAAAGAAAAGAAATTACTTCCTAATGAAATAGAAGAAGATAAAAAAATCAATTTGAGGCCAAATAAAATTGAAGAATTTATTGGCCAAGATTTAATAAAATCCAATCTCAAAACTTTCATAAAATCTTCAGTAAAACGAAATAGGAATTTAGATCATATCATATTGTATGGTCCACCAGGTTTAGGTAAAACCACATTAGCTAATATAATTTCTTACGAAAAAAATGTAAATATACATATCACTTCTGGTCCAGCTTTTTCAAAGAAAGGCGACCTTGTTACGCTCCTTAGTAATTTATCAGAGGGTGATATTTTATTTATTGATGAAATACATAGATTATCCCCAATAATAGAGGAAACTCTTTATCCAGCAATGGAGGATTTTAAATGTGATTATATTATTGGTTCTGGTCCTTCAGCAAGAGTAATGCAGATTTCTATTGAAAAATTTACTCTTATTGGTGCAACAACTCGACTTGGGCTTTTAAGCCGTCCTTTAAGAGATAGATTTGGTATACCCTTGCAATTAGAGTTTTATACACCAGAAAACTTAAAAGAAATCATAATTTTAAATGCAAAAAAATTGAATATTTTAATTGATGAATCTGCTGCATATGAGGTTGCTAAAAGATCAAGAGGAACACCTAGAATTGCTATAAGACTTTTAAAAAGAATTGTTGATTTTTCAGTTGTAAATGATTCCAGTAAAATCGATATTAACACAGTGTTGGTGTCCTTAAAACAAATGAGAATTGATGAGGAGGGATTGGATGAAATGGATAGGAAATATCTTAAATGTATTTCACAAGATTACAATGGTGGGCCTGTGGGAGTGGAAACATTAAGTGCCGCTTTGCTTGAGCAACGAGATATTATTGAGGATGTAATAGAACCTTATTTGATGCAAAGAGGACTTGTTCAAAGAACTTCCAGAGGAAGAATGCTATCTAAAAAAGGATTGTCTCATATTATTAAGGAATTAGAATGAAGATGATCCATGAAGATTTATTTCAGATTTATTATGAAAATACAGATAGTTCTGGCTTTACATACCATACATCTTATTTAACCTTTGCAGAGCGTGCCAGAAGTAATATGTTAACCGAAAAATTTCCTGAAGTTATCTTGATGCTCAAAAAAAACTCATATTTTTTTGTTATTAAAAAACTTGAAATTGATTTTTTAAGACCTTCCCATCTTTTTGATAAGCTCAAAATTTTAACTTATTTTAAAAGTTCTTCTTCTTCTTCTATAAATCTTATTCAAAAAATTAAGAAACAAAATTTGTCAATTAGTGAAATTTGTATTTGTTTAGTTTGGATTAACGGGAAAACAAGAAAACCATCAAGAATACCAAGTGATATAATTTCTAGATTTAAATCAATGGAAGTAGTATAACCGTATTATGGATGAAACAATTGAAAAAAAAATAATAGAGGAATCATCAGAATTTTCAATTTTCTCATTATTTCTACAAGCTGACATTGTGGTAAAAGTTGTAATACTTTTACTACTATTTTGTTCAATCTGGTCCTGGACTATCATCTTCTCTAAGTATACAAATTTAAAAGGAATTTTAATGGAAACAGAGGACTTTGAAGATAAATTTTATTCAAGTGAAACACTCAGTAAATTATCTAAAAGAATAGGTGGTCAACCTACCCATCCAATGGAGGCTGTGTTTTTCTCTGCGATGGTATATTTCGACAGGATTAAGACAGGTTTTTCAAATAAAAATTTCGATTTTAAAAAGAGTTTTTGCGAAAATGTTAAAAAAGAAATGGAAATTGTTATCAATAAAGAATTAACAAGTTTGGAAAAAGGACTAAATTTTTTGGCTTCGGTTGGCTCAACTGCACCATTCATTGGATTATTTGGTACTGTTTGGGGTATTATGAATAGCTTTACAGCAATTGGAATCTCTCAAAACACTAGCCTAGCTGTGGTAGCCCCTGGGATAGCAGAAGCTCTTTTTGCAACAGCACTTGGTCTTGTAGCAGCAATTCCTGCTGTTCTTTTTTATAATAAATTTAACAATATGCTTGAGGGAATTAATAATAAATTAGAAGTTTTTTCAGACGAAATATTAGTGATTATATCCAAAGAAATTTTTAGGTAACAGATTTGAAAAGTAAATATAAAACTAAAAAGACAATATCTGAAATCAATGTCACTCCGTTTGTAGATGTGATGTTAGTTTTACTAATAATTTTTATGGTTACGGCTCCACTTTTAACTTCTGGCATAAAAATTAATTTACCTGAAAGCTCTGCTGTTTTGAAAAATGAAAAGAAAGATCCTGTGACGGTTTCAATAAATTCCAAAGGTGAAATTTTTATTCAAAAAAAAAAATTTACAAAAGATCAACTAATTAGAAAATTGAATTTATTAAAGAAGAATAATAAAAATTTAAAAATTTATATTAAGGGCGATAAAAAATTAAATTATGGAAGAGTTATGGATTTAATGAATCTAATTAATAAGTCAGGCTTCAAAAAAGTAGCATTAGTAACAAAATTAAAATAGTCGATTAATGACCCAAGGCCTCTTAAAGTCTTTTTTTCTTCATTTATTAATCATAGGCCTTTTTATGTATGGTGCTGAAATATTTAAAAAAAATAAAAGATTTGAAATTAATGAAATTCCGTTAGAAATTGTTGATATTTCAGATCAAACAGTTAATAAGCTAGAAAATAAAAAAACAGTTGTTAAAAAAAAAAAAGAAAATAAAAACCTCAGTGGTTTTCAACCTCCTATTGTGAAATCTAAACCCAAACCGCCAGAATTTAAAGTAAAAGAAAAGAAAACAAAGAAAAAAACAAATAAAATTAAAGATGAGACTAATGAAGAAAAGCAAAAAAAAAGAGTCGATAGTATTCTAAAATCAATTGAAAAGATAAAATCTTCAAAAAAAGTTACTAAAGACAAAGAAAAAGACGAGTTGGCAGAGGAAAAAGAGGTTGAAAAAGAAAATGAGGTAAAGAGTGTTAAATTAGGAGAAAAATTAACTATTTCAGAGAAAGACGCTATTAGAAGACAGTTTTATAGATGTTGGATTGTGCCTGCTGGTGCAAAGAATATAAAAGATTATAAAGTTTCAATAAGACTAAAACTAAATAAGCAGGGAGAGGTAATTAATTCAAAAATAATAAATAAGAGTAAAATGAATAACAGATATTTTAGGACACTAGCAGAAAGTGCTATTCGAGCAGTAAATCATCCAGATTGCAAAAAATTAAAAGTACCAAGTAAAAAGTATGACACATGGAAAGAAACAATTTTGGACTTTGATCCTTCTGTAATGGTAAACTAGTTAAATTTATTTTTGATTTTAAATAATAAAATCTCTAGGGTATATATAACTTATGAGAAAATTATTCGTTTTTTTATTTCTTTTTCCTTTTGTTTGTTTGGCGGAGCTAAGAATTGATATTACTCAAGGCAATATGGACCCCATACCGTTAGCAGTTTTAAAATTTAATGGTTCTGATGTAGAGTCAAGAGAAATATCATCAAATATAAACACTGTTATTTCGAATAATCTTCAAAGATCAGGTTTGTTTTCAGTTTTACCTCAGAAACTTTTTTTTGATTTGTCTGTTCCTTTTGATAAAAAACCAATTTTTTCTGATTGGAAGATTACAACTGCTCAGGGTTTAGTTCATGGTAAATTAAAAATTAACAATGAGAAGTTAGGAATAGAATTCCGATTGTGGGATGTTTTAACCCAAAAACAGATGGTTGCTCAGAAATTAACAACTGAAAAAAATAATTGGAGAAGAATTGCTCATGTCATTTCAGATATAATTTATCAAAGAATAACAGGAGAATCAGGATATTTTGATTCTAGGATTGTTTATATTTCAGAGTCTGGGCCAAAAAGTAATAGAAAAAAAAGATTGGCAATAATTGATCAAGATGGAGCTAATCATAAATTCTTAACCGATGGGTCATATTTAGCATTAACTCCAAGATTTTCACCAGCAGCTCAAGAGGTTGCTTATTTATCTTATAATAATACTGTTCCAAGAATATTTTTATTAGATTTAAATACAGGCAATCAAAAGATTCTTGGAGATTTCCCAGGAATGACATTTAGTCCGAGGTATTCACCTGATGGTAAGAAGCTTGTAATGAGCCTTGCAAGAAATGGGAATACAGATATCTATGAAATGAATTTATCAAATCAAAAAATTAAAAGATTAACATTTTATGATGGCATAGATACGGCTCCATCTTATTCTCCTGATGGTGATTTTATTACATTTGAGTCTGACCGAAGTGGTAGTCAGAAGATTTATGTCATGAACTTAAAAACTAAAAAAATCAAGAGAATAAGTTTTGGTAAAGGAAAATATGCCACACCTGTATGGTCTCCAAGAGGAGATTTAATTGCTTTTACAAAATTATTAGGTGGTGAATTTTATATAGGGGTAATGTACACCGATGGAAAAGGAGAGAGAGTTGTTTATAAGTCTTACTTAGTCGAAGGTCCAACATGGTCTCCGAATGGAAGGGTTATTTCATTTTATAATCAAAATAGGCTTTCTGGTGGAAAAATTTCAAATCCAAAGATTAAAATGATTGATTTAACCGGAATTAATCTGAGAGAGTTAGTAACACCATCCGATGGGTCAGATCCAGCTTGGTCAGGTTTATTACCCTAGAACCTAAAATAAAAAAACTAGTTATGATTGACTTATTCATTGTCTAATTGTAAAACAGTAGTTGTAACTTTAAGGGTATTTAATATATGAAAATCAAATTTCTCACAGCAATTATTGCAACATTCATTTTAAGTAGTTGCGCGCAAGACCAGTATGTTGGAAGCGACAGCTTAATCATGGACGATACATTCAGAGATATTCCAACTCATGACTCAGTCGACTGCTTTGGCTCATGTACTGTAAAGATTTACAATAGATAGATTCAATAATATCAAGTTAGTAATTTTTACATGAAGTTTTTAATTAAACCTTAACCGTTGACTTATCACCGCACAGATTGTACAACTGTAAGTTATAATACTTAATTAAATTTGTAAGGATATATACATTATGAAAAACAAATACTTGTCTTTATTCTTTGCAGGGATTTTAATGATCTCTGGCTGTGAAACCACTGGCGGATCTTCTTCATCAGGGAGCACCCCAGGCTATGAATACGGTGACTCTAAACAAGCGAATCTTCAAGCCTATCTTCAAAACGAAATAGGTGATAGAGTTTATTTTGAAACAGACAAACACAATATTTCGTCTGCATCAGCATATGTACTTGAAGCTCAAGCTAATTGGTTAAAATCCTCACCTGGATTCCAACTTTTAGTTGAGGGTCATTGTGATGAAAGAGGAACCCGCGAATATAACCTTGCTTTAGGTGAAAGACGTGCTAACTCAGTAAAAGAATTTTTATCTTCACTTGGAGTTGACCCTGGAAGATTAACAATCATCAGTTATGGAAAAGAACGTCCAGCAGCTGAAGGCAGCACATCTGAAGCATGGGCTGAAAACAGGAGAGCTGTTCTGGTTGTTAGTGGCAACTAGAAAAAATGTATCCTTATCAATTTCGAAATCGGGCTGATTGCAAAATTCAGCCCTTTTTTTTTGTTTCTTTAATTTTTAAAAAAAAAATTCTTCTACTTTTATTCTTAATTTTTCTAAACTCCAATACTTTTTCCCAAAATATTGATGTTGACGAGCTCTTGGAAAGATTAGACAGAATTGAAAAAAATATTTCAGACATTCAGAAAGGTAAAGTTGAAGAACTTGAAAATTCGCTGTCCTCGGGATATATTTCCAGGAATGAATCGAAATTAGGTGATTTTGAAACAAAAATTAGAACAAATTTTGGCTTAGTTGAAGAAACTGATAATAAAATTCAGAATTTAAATGATAAAGTTAATCTTATCGATAAAGATTTCCAATCGAGAATTGAAAAGATTGAGAAAAAAATAAAAGAACTTCAAAGTTCAAAGCCTCCCAAAAGAACAACTTTCACTGATAACTTAAATGAGAGTTTATCAGTTAAAGAGGTTAATCCATCTCAAATAAATTCTCAAAAATACGAAATAATTAGTGAAGACGGAGAAAATTTAACTCTAAATGAAGACGGAATAAAAAAGAAATATGAAAACGCAATAAAAATGTTATGGGCAAACAAGTATGAGAAAGCTGAAGATGAATTAATAGCTCTAAAGAAAATAAAACCAAATGATTTAATGCCAAATATTCAATATTGGTTAGGTGAAGTGTATTATGCTCAGAAGAATTTTCAACAAGCTGTCATCGAATTTGGAGAGGGTTTTACAAATTATCCTGATTCTATCAAAGGTCCTGATAATCTTCTAAAATTAGGACTTTCCTTCTCAAATTTAAATAAAAAAAATGAAGCATGCAGTGCCTTTTATGAATTAGAGATAAAGTATAAAAATTCCCCGAAGAATGTTCTTGAAAGATCTAAAGAAGAAAGAAAGAAACTTAATTGTCCAAAAGAGTAAAGGATGTTGGATAAAGCTCTAACCTTCTCTGAATTTTTCTCTATTCTATCAAAAAGTTTTATATTTGAAGAAAAACCTCATGTGGCAATTTCATTTTCAGGAGGACCTGATAGCTTAGCTCTTTTAATACTCATGAAAAATTGGATACAAAAAAACAATGGAAAAATAACTATTGTTCATTTTAATCATCGCATAAGGAGAGAATCTGAGATGGAGGCAAAATATGTGGAAGAACTTGCTAAAAAATTTAAAGTGAACTGCAAAGTTTTAAATTGGAATAAAAGCAAAAAGTCTAATGCTTTAATGGAAAATGCCAGAGATGAAAGATACAATAGAATAATTAATTTTTGTAGAGAAGAACAAATAATTACATTAATGACCGCTCATCATTTTGATGATTGCCTCGAGACTTATCTGATGCGAAAAAAAAGAAAGTTTACTACACTTGGTTTAACAGGTATACCAATGATAAATTCTCAAAAAAATCTTCAAATTCTTAGACCTTTTATTAGAATAAAAAAAAAAAGATTAATTCAAACATGTCTAAACAATAATATTAATTGGATAAAAGACCCAAGTAATGACAATGAGAAGTTTGAAAGAGTAAGAATTAGGAAATTTATAAAAAAATTAGGAGCTGATAAAATTAAGTCTCTAGAAAGAGAATTAAAAGAAAATTTAAAAAAAAATATAATTATTGAAAAACGGTTAAGTAAATTTTTTACTCAAAAGTTAACCTTTTATAATTATGGGAAGTTTATGATCAATAAAAAAAGTTTACTAAGAGAGTCAGAATCTTTTCAAATAGAAATAATAAAAAAAATTTTAGTTACATGTTCTGGTGCTACCTACCCTCCTCGTTATGGAACTGTTGGAATTTTGGTGAGAAAAATTAAAAATTTTGAAAAATTTAGATTCTCTATTCACTCATGTATCGTTTCTGTTGAAAATGAAATTATCAATATTTATAGAGAATACCAGAAAATAGTAGAATCACTTCCTAGAAAAATATATTTGAAAGAAAATAGTAAAGTTTGTTGGGACTCTAGATTTTTGATTGAATCAAGTTCGAAGGCATTTTATTGTCATGTTATGAATGATAAACTTTGGTTAAAGTTAAAGGGTAAGTTCGAATCTTTAAAAAAACAAAGAAATATAAAATTTGAACTAATAAAAACTTTGCCAATTATTCAAATTAATAAAAAGTTTATTATTCCATACTTATCTTCAAATTCTGACTTGATTGAAAATTCCATTAAAATTATGTTTAATCCAAAAATACCTCTAACAAAAAAAAATTTTTAAATATTAATTGAGTTTATTCAATATATAATTATATCTAAACATATGAATAATAATATTCTCAAAAATCTTGCAATTTGGCTTTTAATTGGTTTTTTAGTTTTTCTAATAATAGATTTTTATAAAGCTAATGAAACATCTCAAAGATCCGTCCCAGTTTCATATTCAAATTTTTTAACGGAACTTAATAATGGGAATATTTCTAAAGTTGAAATACGAGGTAACAATATTAAAGGTGAATATTCGAATGGGTCTATGTTCACAACTTATGCTCCAAATGACTTGAATTTAATCGAAAAATTAGAAAAAAATAATGTTGAAATTAATGCTCTACCTCTTGATAAGGGTTCCCCTGGTCTTCTTGATATTTTAATTTCGTGGTTTCCAATGTTGTTATTGATTGGAGTCTGGATTTTTTTCATGAGGCAGATGCAATCTGGTAGTGGAAGAGCTATGGGTTTTGGTAAGTCAAGGGCCAAGCTTCTTAATGAGAATAAAGATAAAGTTACATTTAGAGATGTTGCTGGTATAGATGAGGCCAAAGCTGAATTAGAAGAAATAGTAGAATTTCTTAAAGATCCTAGCAAATTCCAAAGATTAGGTGGAAAAATTCCTAAAGGAGCACTTCTAGTTGGTCCCCCTGGGACAGGTAAAACTCTCTTGGCAAGAGCAATTGCAGGCGAAGCCAACGTTCCTTTTTTCTCAATTTCTGGATCAGATTTTGTTGAAATGTTTGTGGGAGTTGGGGCTAGTAGAGTTAGAGATATGTTTGAACAAGGGAGAAAGAACGCTCCATGTATAATATTTATTGATGAGATTGATGCAGTTGGAAGACATCGCGGTGCCGGATTAGGTGGAGGAAATGATGAAAGAGAACAGACCCTCAACCAGTTATTAGTCGAAATGGATGGATTTGATTCCACTCAGGGCGTAATTTTAATAGCTGCCACTAACAGGCCAGATGTTCTTGACCCAGCATTATTAAGACCTGGAAGATTTGATAGGCAAGTTGTTGTACCAAACCCAGATATTCAAGGAAGAAATAAAATTCTTGAAGTTCATACGAGAAAATTAGCTTTGGCTCCTGATGTTGATATAAAAGTAATAGCTAGAGGCACTCCTGGTTTTTCAGGAGCCGATCTAGCTAATCTTTCAAATGAAGCAGCTTTATTAGCTGCTAGAAGAAATAAAAGGTTAGTTACAATGCTAGATTTTGAAGATGCAAAAGATAAAGTCATGATGGGAGCTGAAAGAAGATCAATGGTCATGACCCTGAAAGAAAAGGAGTTAACAGCTTATCATGAAGCAGGACATGCATTAGTTGGAGTTTTTACACCAGGAAATGACCCTTTACATAAGGTTACAATAATTCCTCGAGGAAGAGCATTAGGAGTTACAATGAATCTTCCAGAAAGAGATAAATATTCAGAAACAAAAACAGAAATGAATGCTAAGCTTGCTATGATATTTGGTGGTAGAGTTGCAGAGGAAATTATATTTGGCAAAGAGAACATAACATCTGGAGCTTCCAATGATATTTTGCAAGCTACGCAAAGAGCTAGAGCCATGGTTGTGGAATGGGGAATGAGCGATAAATTAGGTCCATTAAGATATTCAGAGAATGAGGAGGATGTGTTTTTGGGTAGATCTGTTACTCAAAGAAAGAGTATGTCTGACGAAACAGCCAAGTTAATTGATCAGGAAATTAGAAAATTGATAGACACAGCTGAATCCCATGCTAGGAAAATTCTTAAAAAAAATATTAAACATCTTCATAATCTCGCGAAAGCTTTACTTGAGTTTGAAACGTTATCGGGCGATGAAGTTAAAGAATTGATAAGTAAGGGTAAATTAAAAAGTAATAAAGGCTCTGACAAAAGCACACCTAATAAAAAAACATCAATTTCACTTGGGGCAAAAAGTAGCTCAAAAAAAAGAAGGAATTTAGGTTTAGATCCTAATCCAGCGGCAACTTAACAAACAAGAAAGTTTGACCTCCTTAAAAACAAAATACTATTTAAGGCCATTAGGGTTTCTTAAAAAAAATGATGGAGTAACCTTAGAGAAAGAGGGCCAGGCAATCTGCATTCAAGGTGTTTTTTTTTCAAAAATTGAGGTAATTTCAAGAAATAAAATCATAAGAAAAAAAATATTTAATATTAGTGATTTTTATAAAACTTTAGATAAAAAAAAAGCCTTATGTGACAGATTTAACAATTTAAATTACAAAAATAAAAAGATCGAAAAAGAAGTTCTTAAAAATAAAAATTTTTCGATATTTGGTATACTTAACATGACCCCTGATAGCTTTTCTGATGGGGGGGAAAATTTAAATTTAGATATAGCGATTCAATCAGCATTGAGAATGAGGAAAAATGGAGCTTCATTCATAGATGTAGGCGGGGAATCCACTAGACCTGGAGCTGATAAAGTTGACCCAAAAACTGAAATATTTAGAGTGATGCCAATAATTCAAAAATTAAACTTTAGAAAATTTGATATTTCTTTAGATACAAGAAACTCTTCAACAATGAATTTTGGAGCTTTATCAGGTGTCAGGATCATTAATGATGTTAGTGGTTTAAGCCATGATAAAAAGAGTATTGAAATTGTAAAAAAATATAATACACCTGTAATTATAATGCATATGCCAGGAAACCCAAAGACCATGATGGTTAAGAATAAGTACATGGATGTGCTTTTAGATGTCTATGATTTTTTAGACAATAGAACCCAAAAATTGATTAAGTCTGGTGTTAAAAGAGATAATATTATAATAGACCCTGGTATAGGATTTGGGAAAGATTTAAAGCAAAATATTACACTGATTAGAAATATCTCTATTTTCCATTCGCTGGGATTTCCAATAATGCTTGGTGTTTCAAGAAAAAGATTTATAAATTCAATATCTAAAGAATCTAACCCAGAAAATAGGTTGGGTGGTACAATCTCTGCAACACTTTTAGCAATGATGCAAGGAATAAGAATTCATAGAGTTCATGATGTAAAAGAGTTAAAACAAGCAATGAGTGTTTTTTATAAACTTATAAGCTAATGATAAAAAAATATTTTGGTACAGATGGTATAAGAGGAACTTTTGGTCAATTTCCTATAACTGAAAACTTCTTTTTTAAATTGGCTTTATCAATTAAAAAAACTCACAGCAACATTAGTAAAATAATTATAGGAAAGGATACCAGAAAATCCTGTGATCAAATTGAATCAGCGCTGATATCAGGGTTTAGTAAGGAAAATATAAAATGTGATTCTTGTGGAATTGTTTCAACACCGATCTTATCATTTAATACTCGAAATTTTGATTATGATTTAGGTATTATGATATCTGCTTCTCATAACCCTTATAATGACAATGGGATAAAAATTTTTAAAAAAAACGGAGAAAAATTAACTGACAATGATGAAATTGAAATAGAAAAAAATATTGATCTAGATGATAAAGGTTTACCATCATCAATTGAAAATAAAGCTATTTCAAAAATAGTACTTGAAAATTATGAGAACGAATTAATTAGTAAGTTCTCAAAGTTATCTGATTTTAAGCAAAAAATTACACTTGATTGTGCAAATGGTTCGCTGAGTAAAATTGCTCCAAAAGTTTTAAAAGAATTACAATTAAATTTTATTAATTATGCTTCTGAACCTAATGGTATAAATATTAATGAGAATTGCGGTGCAATGCATCCTACAAGACTATCTTCTAATACTTTACACTATAATTCAGACATTGGTATTTCATTTGATGGTGATGCTGATAGAGTTGTGTTTTGTGATGAAAAAGGAAATATTGTAGATGGTGATTATATTTTAGCTATTCTTTCAAGAAACTTAAAAGAAAATGATTTGTTGATTAATAATCTAGTTGTTTCTACAAAAATGTCGAATTTAGGTTTACGAAGTTATCTGGAAAATAATAAAATTGATTATATATTATCTGATGTAGGTGATAGGTATGTAATAGAGATGATGAAAAAAAAAAATTCTTCAATAGGTGGAGAACAATCTGGACATATTATATTCTCAAACAACTCATATTGTGGTGATGGATTATTAACTGCATTGCAAATACTCGAAATATTAAACCAACAAAAATGTAAATTATCAGAATTGTGTAATGATTTGTTTATCAAGGTTCCTCAAAAGTTAGTAAATATTAAAATGAATAAAGATTCAAATCAAGTTTTAGAAGATTCAAAAATTATTAATTATTTATCCGATAAGTTGATCTTGAAAGACAGTGATATTCTTTTACGAAAGTCAGGTACTGAAAATCTATTAAGATTGATGGTTCAGTCAAAATCAAAAGAAAAAATGAATTCAATTATTAATGATCTTGTTGAAATGATTAAAGGAATAGATGAAAAATAGAAAAATTGATTTAATGCTTTCAATTGCCGGAAGTGACAACACCTCTGGTGCTGGTGTTCAAGCTGATATTAAAACTTGTCAAACATTAAAGTCTTATTGTTTGAATACTCTAACAGCTATAACATCTCAGAATTCTAAGAGAGTGTATAAAATAGTTGAATTGCCAAATGAGATAGTAAAATCACAAATTAAAACTGTTTTAGATGAATACAAAGTTGATAGTATTAAAATTGGCTTAGTAAAAAGTATCAGACAAGCAGAATTAATATATAATATTTTAAAAAAAAAAAAACTTTTGGTTCCAATAGTAGTTGATCCAATTTATAAATCCAGCACAAACACTATATTTAACAATAAAAAAGATTATACTAAAATTTACAAAATTTTATCTAAATTAAATCCAGTTTTTACTCCTAACCTTTTTGAATTAAGAACACTCTTGGATTTAAGTAAAGAAAATAAGTTTAATATTTTAGAGTTGATAAAGATTTTCTACAAAACTTATAAAAGTCCAATTGTTGTAACTGATGGAGGAGAAAAAAGGGACTTTTGTGAAGATTTTTTTATTGATGAAAAAAAATGCATTCAAAAATATAGTTCAAAAAAAATTATTTCTAAAAGCACTCATGGGACGGGGTGCTCCTTTTCAACTGCTTTAGCAGTATACTTAGGAAGAGGATTTTCTCTTAAAAAATCAATTGGCTTGTCAAAAAAGTCGATAAAGAATTTTATTTCAAAAGCCCCAGACTTTAACTTGCAATATGGACCTATGGGGCATTGGTTATGAGCTAAGATATATCTTTCCACCAAGTCTTTTAAATTTTTCTGACATTTTCTTCTGTCCTTTATTACTTTCCTCTTTAATTTCATGAGAAATTTTCATTGAACAAAATTTCGGACCACACATAGAACAAAAATGCGCAAGTTTTGCACCTTCTGAAGGTAATGTTTGATCATGATAATTTTCTGCTGTTTCTGGATCAAGGGATAAATTGAACTGATCTCTCCACCTAAATTCAAATCTAGCTTTAGATAAAAGATAATCTCTGTAATAAGCACCTCTGTTTCCTCTAGCAAGATCTGCTGCATGAGCGGCTATCTTATAGGTAATCACACCAATTTTTACATCCTCTTTATTAGGAAGACCAAGATGTTCTTTTGGGGTTACATAACATAGCATAGAAGTCCCATACCATCCTGCCATCGCCGCCCCAATAGCACTTGATATATGGTCATAACCAGGG
>MDSZ01246661.1_pt1 | contig 20895 bp, 16 predicted proteins | sample 811201 | NCBI WGS metagenome assembly MDSZ01 (sample SAMN05326647, study PRJNA326480) | marine metagenome | isolation source: seawater | place: Indian Ocean: North | collected 2010 | reverse complement strand
CTAATGTTGGTATTAGAATGCTTTTCATTTGTATCTATCAAAAAAATTTTTTTATTATTATTTTTAAAACTAAATAATAATTTTCTTAAAAAAAATAAACCTGAAAGCTTATTTACTTTTATAGACTTAAAAATTGATAAATATAAACATAAAAAACCACTATCAAAAAAAACATAATCAGAATTTTCTAAAGAATTTTTATATTCTCTATCTGTAAATATATTTGCTAAAGCGGGCGCTGCGGGAAAAACAAAAAGACCATTTTTTTTTAATACATGGAAGAATTCATCGTCATTTAAACTCAAAAATTTTATATTCTCAATTGAAACTATTTTCATTTTTTTATAAAATACAAATTTCCATCATCTAATTTCATTATTTACACTATGAAGATATAGCATAGTTGTAAAAGAAATTTGTTATGCTCATGTTTAATTTTATTTTTTTAATATTACTGAAATATATTAAATAATATTAATTATTTTTTATAAATAGATTTAATATCTTTGAGTACTTTTTTTTTTACAATTGATAAATTGATATCATTTACCTTATCCTTATAGAAAATTTTCAAATTTGGATTTCTTGGGAACCATTTACCCTTAGCGGCTGTCGATTTTCCAAAAATGGAAACACTTTTTTTGCTAAACGTACTTGCAATATGCATAGTGCCATCGTCATGAGATATATGATATGAACTATGACTAATTACATCGACTAATTCTTTTATATTTGTTTTATTACAAAGATTTACGATTGTTTTCGTTTTTTTTTTTGATAATTTTTCAGCAAATTTATACTCATTTAGAGAACCAACAATTACTATTTTTATTTTAGGTATAGATGATGTAATAAACATAATTAATTTTTCCCAATTTTTTTGTTTCCATTTTTTTAAAGGATGTTTCCCACCAAAACTGACTGTAATATATTTTTTTTTATTATTTTTTTTTTTATCAATTAAATAACCTTCTATCAAAACATCCTTATCATTTAATTTTTTTTTTACTCTTTTGCAGAGATAATAAGTTTCATTGAATTTTTCATAATTTAATTCCTGATACTTAAAACCAATTTTATTTTTAATTCCAACTAAGCAAAATATAAAATAATCTCTCAAAAGTTTTATTTTTGAAGAAAATGAATTTAAATAGTAAATTTTATAAAAATTTTTTTTTTTTATAGTTTTACAAAACTTAAAGAAATTAATTTTTCCATATTCAAAAAAAATAAATTCATCTATAATTTTTTTATTTATTGGAATAGTGTCTGGCCTTACAAATGCATTTTTTTTTGAGATTTGACTTGCAAAATATATTTTGGAATTTGGGTTTATATTCTTAATTATATTAATTGCGGGTAATGAAACTATAAAATCACCCATGCTACAATTTCGGTATATTAAAATTTTATTCATTTAAAAGTGTTTTTATACCAAACACCATAACTATAGGTTCTAAAAAAAATTGATTTATTTTTTTTTAAGTTTTTTGTGAGATTGATTAATTTATTGATATTTATTAAAGGAATATCCTTAAAGCTATAAAGAATATTTTCTTTAATTTTGTCAATATTTTTATTTATATATCCTTCTAAATTACCAGGGAAACCATATTTTTTTTTTGTGCTTAAAACATAGTTTGGAATTTTTGAATGATTTCTTAAAATCGACTTAGGACCTGATTTAAAATGTTCACTCAATTCTCTATTTTTTGAAAATTCAACTAAATTATAATCTAAATAAGGTACTCTAGACTCAATTCCATATGACATAGAATTTTTATCTTCGTAGTCTAAAAAATATGATAACCCCCAATGCGAATTATAATTTGAAAGAATATTTTCAAAGCTGTCATCGCTTAATTTTTTATAATATTGTATTTCTCTTGTTTTAAAATCATAATTCAAATGTTTAATATTTTTTTTTAATTGCCAATTTTTAAAATAATTTAGATATTTATAATTTAAAAGCTCTTTTAGCGATCTTAGAATAATATGACTATCATTTGTATATCTAGATAAAAATTTAATAGATTTTAAAAAATTTTTTAATCCCCTTTTTTTTAGTTCTGATCCTAAAAAGCTATAGATATGTATAGGGTAACCATAAAAAATTTCATCACCCCCTAAACCTGAAAAGAGTACTTTAAAACCATTCTTGGATACTTCACGACACAAAACATTGTGAACTATCATTGAAGCATCGGCAGTTGGCTGATCCATATTTTCTATAGTTTTAATATGATCATCCATAAAATTTATCATATCTTCTTTTATGTAATGCTCAGTAAAATTAAATTCTTCATTTAATTTTGGAATATTTATATTTTCATCATTTGGTTTATTTAAAATTGATGAAAAGGTATGAATTTCCTTATCTTTTGCTTGGTTTTTAAGAATTATGCTTAACAAACTTGAGTCTAAACCTCCTGACAAGAAACATGCTATTTTTTTATGTTCTGTTATGGATTGCTGTGAAATGACATTATCTAAATTTTGTTCAAAAGAATAATAATGTTGGTTACTTGATGAACCAGATATGTAATTTAAGTAACTTTCAACTTTAAATTCTTTTTTGTCTATATCATACTCTAGTATATGCCCAGCCTCTAAATTGTTAACATTTTTAAGTAAGGTTTTTTTAAATCCATGAATTTGTCTATGAGCAATGAATTTAACAACTTCATCGGTATCAATTGACAAATTTTCTTTTACAATTTTGCTCGAAATCAAAGCTTTAATTTCCGATGCAAAAATGAATTTTTTTGAGTTTGCAAAATAATATAAAGGTTTAATACCGAATTTATCTTTAATAAGAAAAATTTTATTTAATTTCTTTATATATAAAGCAATTGAATACATGCCATTTATATACTCAACAAAATTTAATCCAAATTTATCATATAGTTTTAGCAAGACCTCTGTGTCTGTATTACTGGTAAAATTGTAATTGGAAAATATTTTTTTTTTTAATTCTTTATAATTATAGATAGATCCATTAAAAATAATTACATTACCAGTTTTTTTATCAATCATTGGCTGTATGGAATTATTAGATAAATCCATTATTTTGAGCAAACTATGAATAAAACAAAATGAGTTTCCTTTAAAATATTTTATGCCATCTGGTCCTCTATGCTCAATTTTTTTTACTAAAGAATTTATTTCACTAACATCATAATCCCCGATAATTCCTGCTATACCACACATAAAATCAATATAAACTTTTCATAAAAAATTTGAATAAGTTAAAAAATATACTTTTTGCAACTAATTGAATTAAATAAGAATTAAAAAACATATTTATATAAATAAATAATATTCTAATACAATTCTAGTTTAATATTTGATATGATAAATGTGATTTATTTAATTTACAGTGCCAATTATAAATTCATCAGATCTGGAAAATAATATGGATTTAATTTACGACATATGTATCGTTGGTGCTGGCCTCAGTGGTCAAATTGTAGCTTCAAAAATTAACAATAAGAAAATTATTATAATTGATAGTGGTAAAATTAGTTTTTCCAAGGATGTGCAAAATTTAAACTATATAGAAATGGGAGGGTTGAAATTTAGAGAAGATTTTACAAATAGAGTTAGACAATTGGGTGGATCTGCAAATATGTGGGCCAATCAGCTTATGTTTTTAGATAAATACGAAATCGAAGATAGAGATTGGTTAGGTGAGAATTTGTCTTGGCCATTAAGTTACGATGAATTAAAACAAAACTATTCTGAAGTAATTAGAAACATACATGGAAAATGTTTAGAAAATCCATTCAATCAAGTAGATAATAATTATTTTTTTTCTGTTTTAGAAAAACAATTTTTAAATGAAAAAAATATTTCATTTGCTAATTGCATGTGGCCAAATAAAGTTGAAAAATTTAATATTAACTCAAAATTTACAAAAAAAATAATACACAACAGAAACATTGATCTTATATCAAATTATACAGCTACAAATTTTCTCATAAATGAAAATAATGAAAAATTAACTGAAATTACTTTTCAGTCAGAGAGCAAGAAAATTTCAATTAAAGCAAATATATTTGTTTTAGCTTGCGGTGCTATAGAAAATGCACGAATATTGTTAAACAATAAATTAAAATTTAAAATTTTAGATAATAATAATATAGGAAAATATTTTATGGATCATGTAAATATGAATTTAGGATACATAAAAAGTAAAAAAAAATTACCTCTTAGTATTCTTTTAGGAATGAAGTATCAAAATTTTGATATTAGAAAATGTATAAAATTTTCAGAAAATTATCAAAAAAAAAAAGGCATTTTAAGTTGCCATTCATATATTGATCCTGTCTATGAGGAAAGTGACGAAATTCAATTTTTAAATTTTTTGAAGGAAATTAAGAAGTTAATTAAACTAAAAAGTATACCGAAATTTGGATTTAAAAAAATGAATTTTAGAAAAACTTTAGAACAAATTTATTTTAAAATTCCACCTCAAATATCGAATTCTGTAATAAATTCTATTCTGCGATCAATATTATGTAAAAAAAATAGCTATCTATCTTTTGATAAATTAAGAGTTTTTTATCAGGGAGAGCAATTGCCAAATATTAATAGTAAAATATATCTAAGTGATAAAGTAGATAAGTATAATCAAAAAAGTGCAATTGTTGATTGGAAATTAGATAAGATTGACTATGAAAGCCAAAAAGAATTTATAAACATCTTAAATAATAATTTTTACTCTCACAATTTTTTATCATTTGAGGAAAACTCAGATCCAAAGATTCTTGATGTTAGCCACCATTCTGGAACTACAAGGATGTCGAATAGTAAAGTAGATGGAGTTGTTGACAAAAATTGCAAATATCATGATCTTAAAAATCTTTATATATGTGGAAGTTCTGTATTTAAGACTATAGGAAGTGGCAACACTGGATTATCGATAATGGCATTATCAAATCGATTAGGAAATTACTTAAATAAAAATCTAAATTAGTCAAATGAAAGATAGAGTTATAAAATTACCTTCATTCTTAAAGCCAGAGTATGAAACTAAATTAATTAGAATTGGAAAATCTAACGATGGAGGTTATTCTATTTGTGAATTAGCACTTAAAAATACCAAAACACTTTTATCCTTTGGCCTTAATGATGATTGGTCGTTTGATGAAGAATTTTATAAAATGTCTAATTCAAAAGTGTTTGTCTATGACCCAAGTGTCAATTGGAAATTTTGGTTAAAAAAACTTATTAGAAATTTAAGAGAAATTTTTTTTCTACAGAGAAAAAAATTTAAGGAAATAAATGAGATTTTTTGTTATTACAAATATGTAAAATTTTTTGATAATATAAATAAAGTTCACGAACAAAAACTAATTGCTCCAAAAAATACTTTTATTTTAGGATTTGAAAATGATCAATTAACAGATCTTGATTCATTGATGAAAAATATTAATGAAAAAAGTGTATTTTTAAAAATTGATATTGAGGGTAGTGAATATAGAATTTTAGATCAGATAATAAAATATCAGGATTTTATGACAGGATTGGTAATAGAATTCCATAATTGTGATTTACATGAACAATCAATAAAAAACTTTATAAATGACTTTAAACTTCAGCTTGTTCATATACATGCAAATAATTTTGGTTTAATCAACAAAAATGGATTTGCCGCATCATTAGAAATGACATTTTCTCCAAGAGAATTTAATACTAAAATTGAAAAAAATTCAAAATCATATCCACTCTCAATAGATCAACCTTGTGACCCAAGATATAAAGATAATTTAATTCAATTTTTTTAATTTATAAAATCAACATTTGTAAAATTAATTGTGATGCTTAAATAATCTTAGTTGTCTAATAAAGTAGAAAAATACAGCGCCTCTTAGGATTAAATTAGTGAATGATCCAACTAAGATAATTTTGAATACTAAAACAATATCATTAAAAACATTTAAATACATAAGTAATATATATACTGTTAAATTGATTAACATGTCAAAAAAACCAATATAATTAAATTTATTAATTGTTTGTAATGGTAGTGTTAAAAATTTACCAAAAATCAACAACATAGTATCTAACACAATTAAAATAATTAATTCAGTAGAAGCAACGAATTTACCTCTGAGCCAAAACTCATAAACATCATTTCCAAAATAATAACTAAATAAATAAAAAATAAATAATGATATTAGAATTAATAATAATCCATTTATATAATACGATTTAAATTTTTTTTGATATCTATTATTTTTAAAGAAACTAATTATTTCTATTAAAAATGTATTAAATAGAACTCCGTAGGCTCTATGAGGCAAATAAAGAAACATAGTTCTTAATGTGGTAACAAATCCAACCAACGATAAATTATCATTCATACCTAATAAAAATATTAGGCCTGGTCCTTTAATTAAAAGTGCAATTTGCTCAAAGTTGAAACCAAGAGAATATTTTATTATTTTACTAATTTGTTTGAAGTTTAAATATTTAAAGCTTAAAAACTTTACTAAATACTCGTCATTTATTAGAAAATAGCAGATAATTAATCTTAAAATACTTATAATCAAAAGTATATAAAAAGTATAATTGAAATTATCAAAAAAATAAAAAGAAATTGGTACTAGTACTGCTACCAATAAATTAGATGCAATTTCAAAATAATTAAAAACTGTATAACTGCCTTTATATGTAAGTGCTAAATAAATAGGGCCTCTACAATATATTGATATTAATGTACTAATTATTACAACAATTATTATTTTTATATTCTCATTAATGATGGGTTTATCTAAATTTGCAAAAATATAAAAAAAACAAAAAATAAATATTATTAAAATATTTATTAACATAATAAAAATAGAGTTTTGGTAGATATTGTTTATAGAACTGAACCTTTTATTTTTAAATAAAATTGCCATTTCATTTCTTGCAGGAAGAGAGATTGATATTTGAAATAATGAAAGAAAAGATGGTATCGCTAATAAAAAAACCCATAAGTTAAAGTTGTTTGTGCCCCACAACATGAGCATAAATAAAGGAAAAAAAACTTGAATAAGAATTTTTTCTAAAAATACTGAGAAGTGACTAATTAAATTTTTTTTTAAATTATACATTAATAAATTCTGAATATTATATTATAGTTATTTAATACTTCTAAATTGAATAGAAAAAAAGTGTTTAGAATTAACTTAATAATTTAAAAAAATTTATTTATGAATAATTCGTTAATTATAGGATTTGGTAAAAGAGTAAAAAATACTGTCATTCCTGCTTTAAAAATGATTAATGATGGAAATATCTACGTTTACTCAAGAATTTTTGAAAAAATAATATTAGAAAAAAATAAGTACGAAATAGAACCTATAAAAGAAATTAATGACGATTTTTTAAAAAATATAAACAGGATATTTATATGCACGCCTAATGAAATTTTTTTAAATATAGTTCAAAAAATCTCTAAATTTGCTGTTAACAATATTAATCTATATATAGACACTCCTTTAATTCCAAAAATATCAAATATTAAAATTGAAAAATATAAACAAAAATTCAAAAATATCTTTGTTTTGGAAGATTTTTACTATAATCCTTTAAATGAAATTATTAATAAGATTATTAAAGATAATAATTTACACTTTATTAAAAATATAGAATATATAAATAGCGGCCATTCATATCATTCTTTAGCTCAATCGCGTTATTTATTAAATAAATCATCAGTATATTTTGCTTATAAAAAAAATGATATTTTAAAATTTTATTTAAAAAAAAGTCAAATTGTAATAAATGGCAGAAGAAGTGAAACTGGTTTCATAATTATCGAAACATCAAACAAAAAAATAATTATAAATAATCAAATTTATAAATCTGATTTTAAAATAAGTTATATTTTTAAAGAAAATGTTATTTGTGGATATGAGCTAAATGGTAATAAAATTAAATTACCTGAAAATATAAACAAAGATTTCGAAAATTTAAAAAATATTTGTAAAAAATACAATATTAAGCTTAGAACTCTTCAAGAGCAAATAGTGTCATTTGTGCAATTAATCATTGAATCAGAAAGAGAATCTGGAAAAAAATATTATTTAGAAGATGGAATTAAAGACTCTTTTATATGTGCTATGATTAACAAAATAAAAATATATGCAGATTTCTACCACAAAGATAAATCTTATTTATTAATTATTTTTAGAATGCTTATTAATTTAAAATTGAAGTGAAATATTTATTTTTCTAATAAATTTTTTTCAACGATAAATTCCTTAATTACATTAGAAACTAATGTTTCACCCTTGACATTAAAGTGACCACCACACCTATCATATAATTTCTTAAAATTATTTTTACTATGCTCCATTATAATTGGGCCAAAATCTATATATCTTAAATTTTCTTGTTGTAATAAAGCGATTAAATTTTCATATGGATATTTATTATATTTCTGAAAATACTCTAAATCTCTGCAAGTAGGAAATACAGTCAAAACTGGTTTTAGTCCTAAGCGCTTAGCTTCTAAATAAAATGAGTGCATAATTTTATATGTAATTTGAAGAGCCTGAGATTTATGGTTTGGTGAATAAAAATCGACAAGTCTTGAGGGATTAAAAAAAATTTTCTTTTTGATGTGCCAGTGATTGAAACTTTTGAGAATATTTAAAATAAATGGAAACTTTAATGTCTGAATACCACTTTCGTTGTTGGGTAAAAAATATTCCTCTTTAAGATATTTTTTTGGATATGATAAAAAATCATTTATATTTTTTTTTTGAATGTCGGGAAGAGGTACTAATTTTAGCTGATCATTATTAATTATGTATCTTGGTTTGAATACAAATGATTTATTTGGATAAATAAAATTTCTAAATTGGTTGATATTACGAATTATATTTTCTGAAAAATGATTTAAAAAAACAACATTACTGTGGTCTTTTTTAGATAAAAATTTAATTTGTGCTTGATCTGAACCATAACCTCCTACACCAAAATTACGAACTCTACATTCAATAAGTTCTGACAATTGAGAAGGCCAAGAATAAACCTCATTTTCGTGCCCATATGTAAATGAGTCACCATAAACATCAATACAAGGTTTGGAATTTGTAAAGGAACTGCGATCTACACGTGCAGCATATTTATCAAGATTATCTTTTCCATCAAAAGTATCCCAACCCAATAATTTATCTCTTTTTTTCAGATATACATCATAGCTTTGAGTTATTTTTTTTTTATCAAAAATAGCTCCCACATTGGTTAAAATAAACTTAGATACAAAATAACTTAGTATTTCAAAAAAAAATAAATTTAATAAAATAATCAAAATATAAATTTTTATTTTCGAACTCATTAAGAAATCTTTATAAACAATTAAAGTATTTTTTAATTTTTGGTGTCATTTAAATTCTAATATATATATTAATAATTAATTTTATGTATGATTAAATTAATTCTACTATTTTAATTAAAATTTTTAATTAATAAATTAGATGTAATGAAATTGTTATATTTTATAATAAAAAATTAAGATAAAATATTATATGAAAATTTTGTTTGTAGGAGCAAATAAAGGAAACTCTAAAAATACTTTTAAATCGTTAAAGAGAATTTATCCTAAAACAAAGATTTTAGATACAAGTCGTATCTTAGGTAAGATTCAATATAAAATTTTTTATCATGCTTCACCAAGTTTTTTTAATAGTTCAATAAATAATTTTTATAAATCTAATATTACTAACCATTATGACTTAATTTTTTTTATGAATGTAGAGTATATAAACGAACAATCGCTGAAAACTATTAAGGAATATTCTAATAAAACATTATTTTATTGTGCTGATAATCCTTTTGTTTCTAGAGATAAATATAGATGGGCTTTAGTTAAAAATATAATATCAAAATTTGATACAGTATTATTTCATCAAAGAAGTAGAGAGAAATATGTTAAAAAATATAAAATCAAAAACTATTTAACTATACTACCTCCTTATTTTAAAAATATTCAACAAATCGATATAAAGAATTTTAAAAAAAAAAAAAATATTGTATTTGTTGGAACATGGTTTCCTGAAAGAGGTAAATTTTTTTATGAACTTAAAAAGAGGGGTTTAGAAGTTGATATATATGGATTAGGGTGGAATAAAGATAAGAAATATTACAAATATTTAAGTAAAAATATTGTATTAAAATTTTTGTCACAAAAACAAGTTGCTACAACTATTAGCAAATACAAAATTGCTATAGGACTTTTATCTAAAGAAAATTATGACGATATTACAAGAAGAACTATAGAAATTCCTGCTACTGGGACACTGTTATGCTCTGAAAGAACTTCTACTATAAAAAAAATTTTAACAGAAAATAAAGAAGCTATTTTCTTTGATGATACTAATGAATGTACTCACAAATGTAAGTATTTATTGAACAACCTAAAAGTACTTTTTGACATAACAAAAAATGGAAACAAGAAAATTACTAAAATTTTGAGACCTGAAGCTGATAGAGTATTTAAAAAAGTTATTAATATATCATATTTTAAAAAAAATAATAATAAATTCATATATAAATTTTAAAAAGATATTTAAACAATTATGCAAATTGAAATAAATAAATTTGTTTCTGAAATATTTTATTTTAAGTTAAGAAGTTCAATTTATTTTTTAACAATCTTTTTCTCAATTATTCAATTATTTATAAGTTCTTTTGATTTAAATATTTTAATTATTTTATTTTTTGTAAATTTGATATCGATTATAAATTTAGAAATAAGCTTAAAGAGAGATAAATTATTATTTTATATTATACCATCATCAATAGTTATATTTGTAAATTTCTTTTACTTATTATTTCCTCTTTTTATAAAAACAATTTTAGGGCAAAATATTCTTAATAATCTTGAAGTAGGTTTCGATAGTTTTAAAATATCTATAATTTATGTAATTATTATTACTTTAAGTTTTTCGTTATTCACTAAAATTACAAATTATTCTAATTCATTTGATTTAAAAAGAGTTCTTTTTACCAAACTAAATTTATTTAAATATTTAGATTTAAAAAATGTAGTTATTATTTTTTTAATTACGCTATCTATCAAAGTATACTTAGTAATTTATCAAAATAGCTTTGTTATATCAGAAGACTTTGGAAATATTTTCATAAAATTTTTATTTGGTTTTGATAAATTTTTTTACTTACCTTTAATATTAATTTTCAATTTGTATTATGCTAACAAAATAAAAAAAGTTTTTTTTATATATTTTTTAATAACAAATTTTTTATTATCTATATTTTTTGGTATATCTACAAATAGCCGGGCAGAAATATTTGAATTTATAACAATAATATTTTTTTGTTATTCAATTTTTTTTATACAAGGTAAGATCAAAATAGATAGAGGAAAATTTGTTTTAATTTTATTTTTGCTGATTATTTTTTCATTTGCTTTAGATGCAATCAGTAAAAGAATTTTAAAATTTAGATCATTAATGTATGACGCAACACCAATTGAGCTATTTAAAATAACATCAGGTTTAACTGATGTTGATTATAAAATTGTAGATACAAACCTAGATTTAAATCAAGAATATATATATACGGGTTTTAATATTTTGGATAGATTTACACCAATTAAGCATTTGGATAAAAGTTTTTATGATTCTAGTCATTTTGCTTTTTCTGATTATGAGGATTTTAGTAAATTTACAAAAACTAAAATGTTTTCGCTGCTTCCACAAAATATTACTCGATTATTTATAAAAAATTATAATAAAATTGATTATCAAATATCAACAGGGTCAAAAATAGAAAGACTCGCTTATAATAGGTATGGCGGTAATCGTAATAAAGGATCATATATTGTTGAATTAATTTTGATTACAGACTCTTATGTTTTTACTTTTTCATTGATAGCTTTGATTAATCTCGCTTTTTTTTTTATTATCTCTCTTTTTCAGAAAATAGAAAACGGAAAAATAATATTATCACCAGTTATAATATTATTAATATTTAATATATTATATGCCCCACAATCAGATAGCATGTCATTCTTTATTACATTTTGTATAAGACAACCTATTGAAATGATAATATTAATAAATATTCTTCTATTTTTTACTTTTAAGGTTAAAAAAAAGCGATTGATTGATTTAAAATAAATTAAATTATTTCAAATCAATTCTATTTTTATTATAAAATAAACAGTCTGTTTGATAAATGTTTTTAGTTATCAATCCTTTATTAAGTTCCTTTAATAAAAAGAATTTTTTTTTTTTTAAATAACTAACAATATTCTTTTTTGTGGATTGTTTTTTATAGATACCAGAAGAAGACAGTTCTATAAGAATATAATCAATTTTTTTAAGATTGTTAGAGGCACCAAGAAGAACTTGTTTTTCATAGCCTTGAACATCTAATTTCATAATTATTTTTTTTTTTGATGATAATGATAATAAATCATCAAATTTTTTTACTTTTACCTCTACTTTTTGAACAACTTTATATGCTGATTTTTTTAAATATTTTGGATTTAAAATTGATGAACTATCTTTTTTTTTTGTAATATTTAAAAAAGTCGTTGAATTTTTATGTCCTAAACACAAATTATAATATTTAGTTCTGCTTGGTAAAATTTTTTTTTGAATATTTAAGAACTGTATTTGTGGCTCAAATGAGTAAATTTGTGCTTTTGGAAAATAATTATTATGTAATATAGAAAATTGACCCTTATTAGACCCTACATCTATTAAAACGTCAATTTTTTTTATTTGAGTGAAAATCTCCCTTAATTCAAACAAGGGGCATACTAGATAAAGGTAAGATTTAACATATTGCAAATTTAAAATAGCATAAAATATTTTTTTTAGTTTTAAATTCATGAAATTATATTGAAATCGACTTATATAATATAAACCTTTTTTATAATTTTTTGCTTAATAGCAATTTAGTGAGATAATCATTCTCTGGTGTAAGTTCAAAATTTTTTTTAAAACATCTAATAGAATTTTGTGACATTTTTTTTAATTCTGTTTTATCTAAACTTTCAAATTTTAAAAGTTTTTTACTAAAGCTATGAGTTGTATTATCAGAAATAAAACCAGATTTTGACTTCAAAATATCACTATAAATATTGACTTTATTTGTAGTTATGACAGGACGTCCCATACTTAAAGACTCAACTATCGATATACCAAAATTTTCTCCATGTGATGCTAAGAGCATCGCTTTACAGTTTAAAATTGCTCCCCATTTTAAATCTCCGAAGATGGCATCTGAGAAGAAAATTGTTTTATTTAGTTTAAAATCCTTAACAAGTTTTTTTATATAAATTTCGTATTCATTATTATCAAAAGGGCCTGCAAATAAGACTGGGGTTAATAATTTTCTTTTATATTTATTAATTGATTTTATTATTATATCACATCCTTTTTTTTCGTTATATCTACCAAGATATAAATAAAAACTTTTTTTTTTTAAGTATGGATATTTTTTTGAAAATACTGAATTTATTTTTTTTATATTTATTTTTTTTTTATAAATCCCATAATTTATAATTTTTTTTTTGATTTTACTTGTTCTTACGTAGGTTTTATCTAAATTTTTTTTTTCACCTAAAGATGTTAGAAGTATAGAAATAGAGTATTGTAAGTTTTTATACTCTATCAAATACCAATACAATTTTTTTTTTAATGATTTAAGAAAATTTAGACCAAAAAAGGGATCAAGTTGTCCATGTGTGTATACATAATATTTTTTTTTTAGCATCATGCGAGCCAAAAGTGTGGGAAATTGCCATATTCCGTGAATTATAAAATAATTATATTTTTTTTTATTTTTTAGTAACCAAAAAAATAATGAAATACAAAATCTATAGTTTTTTCCAAAATAATTTTTGAAATTAATTATTCTTAGATTTTTTAATTTTATATTTGAAAATTTTTTTTTATCTATGGTTATAATATCAACTTTAAATCCATTATTTATAAGATTTTTGCTAGATTCTAAGACTCCAACAGAGGGTCCACCAAATTTTGGATCCAGGGTAGTCGTTATTCTTAGAATTTTTTTTTTTATCATATATGTAAAAATTCTTTTAATTTGAAAAATGATTTTTTTGAATTGATCCCAATAACTAATTTAAAGTTAATATTAAAATTTAACAGGTGCTGAATAATTTCATTTATAAAATCTAATTCAATATAATTTTTTCCATTCAAGTTATTATGTTTGAATAAACTATTTATATAGATTTTGTTTTTGTTATTTTTTATTTTATTTTTATGTAATTGATAAAAATTTAATGAAATTTGTAAATTTATCTCAGGATATTCATTTTGTATTAAAAAAAAATCTTTTGTGTTTGGTGAAGACACTCCAAGTTTTAAATTTTTATCTTTCAAGTAATTTTGAATTTCATTTAAATAATCTTTTGTAATTAAATTTTCAGGGGGGTTGTGTAAATATATTGTGTCTAGATTAGAATTATATAGATCAGATTCAAAAAATTTTATTTTTGAAAAAAGTTTTTTTGGTTTCCAATAATCTAAATTTAATTTATTTTTTTTTGCTAATTCAAGATATTGAAATGATTTTAAAAAATTTTTATAATTTCTATATCGATAAATTCTTTTAAAAATTTCTTTTACGGAATAAACACAAGAATCACCAAATTTTGTATCAACAAATATTTTTTTTTTAAATGATAATTCATTTAAAATATGGTGAGCGTATCCTGAACCATAATGCGGACCTGTATCAAAACTAATTAATCCAATGTCAATTAATCTTGACCCTATATCAAGTGCATCTTTATAACTAATTTTAGAACCCCACGCTGAAGTCCCAATAATTATTTTTGATAGATTCATGATTAATAATATCTGAATTGCAAAGCTATTCTGTCGCTTTTTGTTGGTATTCTTGCTCTATGATAGCAAGATGTATCCTCTATAAATCCATATCCTGCCTTTCCCTCAATTATTCTAAAATTTTCTTTACCATAATATTTTACCAACTTATCTTCATTTTTTTTTGCTGATCCAATTAAATGAGTAAAAAAATTTTTTTTATTATGTGAGCCGCATATCAACTCATGTGCTCCTGAATCTCTATCACAATCTGTTAAATAAAAAAAAATGTATAAAAAATTTAAGTGATGAACATCATAATGGTAAGTAACAGTTTGTCCATTTTTTTCTCTCCAATCATTATCTGCATTGCAAAGAGGACTCCATTGAACTTTAATATCAATATTTTTTACTTTTCCTAAGTAGTTTTCAGCAATTTTAATTAATTCTTTATCTCTTGCCAGATTATGTGCAAGATCGTTTATTTCGTTACTATATAAATTTAATAGTGAATAGGTTTTTTCAACAGTTTTATTGTAATTATTTACTTCCTCAAAACTATTAAAGTTCTTATTATCCAATACTGTTATAATTTTTGATTTCTTACAAAGTTCTGAAAATCTTTTTGTTAACTTTTCATTTAACATTAATCCTTCATGGTATCCCTGTGTCTCTAGGTTATTTATTATTTTTTCAGTATTTTGAATATTTTTTAAGGGATTTAAATATGTGTAATTTATTTTTGAATCTTTAGTTAGCCTAGGATTTAAAAATTTGTATAAGTTTCTTATAAATTTAAATCTGCCAAAAATATATAATAAAAATTGATAACTGAAATATCTTTTAATTTTTTTAATAGACATTAGGAATTTATTGTTTGAGATTTAATCCTGATACCTTCGAAATTATTTTTAATTTTTCATCGTAATTATTTATATTTTTTATTTCGTTTCTATATTCATAAACTTTACAATCGACTAAAAATCTATACCAGAAACCTTGAAGAAAATGATATATTAGACCCTCTCTTCCATCAAGAAAACCAAGTAAAAAAATATATCTATACAAAAAGTAAACAAGAGACCTAATGCCTATTGGTAGCCTATTATATATTTTTTCTTTAATTATTCTTTTAAATAGTGCGTTAAATGATGTTTTATTTTCTAATAACTCATTTCTTTTATTTTCTTTTTTTAATTCAACTAAAATAATATCCAAGGCTTCTCTACTAGCATACCAATTATGTTTGTTTATAAAAAAATTTAAATTTTTAAGATTGTGATCACAAAAATTATTTCTAAACGTGACTATTTCTCCTTTTTGTAAAATAATATGTTCATCCATCCATCTATCTTCAATTTTTCCATATTTTCTTTTCCATAGTCTAAGTAATGTTAGGGGATATCTACCACCATACCGTATCCATTTATTCATAAAAATATGTTTTCTTTTAAAATTTATACCATTAATATTTTCATTTAATTTTGGTAATTTTTCTTTCATTTCTAACACTAAATCTTCTTCCAAGTATTCATCGGCATCTAATCTTAATATCCAATCAGAATTACTTTTTATATTTTCTAACGCCCAATTAAATTGTTTAGAGTAATTTTCAAATTTATTTTGCAATACATCGACATTTAAAGATTTTGCAATTGTTACTGTTTCATCTGACGAATAGGAATCGATTATATGTATATTTTCTGCATATTTCTTTGCTGACAAAATACATCTCTTGATATGCAATTCCTCATTATGAGTCAAAATGATTACAGAAATTGATAAATTAGTTTCCATCTAATTAATATTATTTTTAATCTCCTTTAAATTTAAAAAGTGCATAAAAAGTTTTAAATATTATGTATATATCTAACCATATTGACCAATTGTTTAAATACCATAAATCATAATCCATTCTTTTTTCCATAATTTCTGGTTTTGGCGTCGCACCTCTCAATCCATTTACCTGGGCCCAACCAGTTAAACCTGGATTGCATTTATGTCTCTTTAAAAAATTTTTAAATAAAGATGAATAATGAATATCATGTTCAACCATATGAGGTCTTGGACCTACAATCGACATATCTCCGTTTAAAACATTTAAAAATTGAGGAATTTCATCAATACTATATCTTCTAATTAATTTTCCGATTTTTAAAAGTCTCTTGTCATCTTTTGTAACTTGCAATGTTTTATCAAAAGATACTTTTTTTAATGATCTTAGTTTATAAATTTTAAATCTTCTTCCATCCCAGCCTGTTCTATTTTGAGTAAACAAAATTGGAAAGCCGTCTTCAAAATAAATTGCAAATGCAGAAAAAATTAATAATGGAGAGGCGATTAATAAAAAAAATAATGAAAAAAACTTATCTATTAAAATTTTTAAAAATAAATTTACTCCATAAAATCTAGACATTTCATAAAATTCAAAATCATATTTATTAGCTAAAAGTTCTTTACCCATAATATTAGGAATTTCCTCTAATTTAATATTGAGTGTATCTACTGAAAATTTGAAAATTTTTGTTAAATAGATTGATTTGGTTTTATCACCATTTAGTATCCATATTTGTCCTAATGAATGGTATTCCAATATGGATCTTATATCGTCATTTACATTAAATATAGGAAATTTAATTTCACTTTTGACTAATTTTATGTTTTGATTATTTAAATCAGTAATAATGCAACATTTAAAAATAAAAATTTTTTTAAACTTTTCGGATAATATTTTTTTTATTTCGAGATAAGTCCCTACAAGCATAATATTTTTTTGTATAATATTTTTATCAATTAATTGCTGGTAAAGATTGTTGAAATATATTTTTATTAAAAATAATACTAGAATATGAAAAGTTAACAAATATATAAATTCTATTTCTAATCTAAAATCAATTTTAAAAATAAAAATTATTGCAAATGTAAAAATAATTGAAATAAAAATATTTAGAACATCCTCTTTAAGAAATGAGAGAAAATTTTTTTTGTATTCTTTTCTATTTTTTAAAAAAAATGAATTTATAAAATAAATTATTGGTAATAAAATAGAATAGATAAAAAAATTTGAACTTCTATATATTTTATAATCTAATAATTCATAAATTGAATAATCACTTAGTATTACAAATATATAAATTGTGATAAAAAGTATTAGAGATTTTATAAAATTTGATAATAAAATATAACCAGAGTCATCGTTTTGAAAAACCTTTTCAAGCCGAAACATTATTAACTTTTAGTATAATACTCTGGTGAATAACTGTAATAATAACTATAATAACTATCTTTTGATGTATCTAGATCGTTGATAACTATTCCATTAATTTTAACACCAACATTTTGAATTTTTTTAATTGAAGACATAAATGAAGCAGTTCGTGTTTCTTCAGATCTTATTACGAATAAGTTGTAATCTGATGCTTGAGTTAAAATAAGTGTATCAGAAACTGGTTGGACTGGAGGAGAGTCCACAATTACGTAATCATATTCCATTTTTAAAACATCTAAAAATTTTTTAATTTGTTCCTTATTTACAATATCGGACATATCAAATCTTTTTTCACCTGACGTAATAATGTCTAAATCAGTCCCTGGAACTTTAAAAATTACCTCATTTAATTGTGCACCACCTGTAATTATTTCCCCTAAACCTAAAATTTCTCTATCAAATTGATAAAATCCATTAAGAACTGAAGGTCTTCGAATGTCTGCCTCGATAAATAACACCTTGTTTGTCTTTTCTAATGAAAGCGCTAGGTTAAAGGCAAATGTTGTTTTACCCTCAGAAGGGTTTGATGAAGTTACCATGTAGCTTCTGTTTTTTGAAAATTTAGATTCTATAGTTGCTCTAGAGGATCTTATTGCCTCAGCAAAATTTGATGCACCATCTTCAACAAACATCTGGAGTATATGATATCCTCTTTTTAACTTTTCTACTCTTGGAAGTATGCCTATTTGGGGAATATTTAGGGAGTCTATTGCTTCTGGACTTTTAATTACAGAGGAATTCATTTCTCTAAAATACAATAATCCGTAGACCCCAAAAAAAGAAATTGCAAAAGCTAAAATAAAATCTTTTGCTGGTTTTGGAGAAAAAGGACTTGTAGCTAAATTTGGTGTTTCTATTACTTTTAGTTTGGATACTTGTAAATTTTGTGCTTCATTAGTTTCCTTTACTCTTTGTAAAAATGACTCGTATAACTTTCGACTACTCTCAACTTCCCTAGAAAATTTTAACATGCCAGCTTCTTTTTCTTCTATTATTCTAAGTTCATCTGTAGCTTTTTGCATTTCTTCTTCTGACAATTTTATAAAATTGTCCAAATTACTTAATTCATAGGCTTTTTGTTGGATATTCTCCTCTAATATATCTTTCAATTGTATTTTTAAGTTTTGATTTAAATCATTAGCTTGCATTATTTTGGGATGTTTATCTGTATATATTAAAGATAAGGATTGAATATTGCTTTCATTTGCAGTTAAGCTTGCTTTTATATTAGATATTTCTTCTCTAGATCTTAAGTCTTTTATTGCCAACAAAGCATCTACATCACCATCAGCAACTTTGATTGACAATAAATCATTTTGTTGTTCTTGGTAATTTTTTTTGGCTTCAACTATCCTTGCTGATATAGATTGAATTTCTTTAATTTTAAGTTCCTTAACATTTCCAGTATCAACTAAGTTGTTTACTCTTTTATAATCAGACAATTTTTTTTGAGCTTCATCCATTTGTGCAACTAATTCTTTTAATCTTTCTGTTATTTTTTTATTTGCGTAATTAGTTATTTGAATTTTGCTATCAATTTCATATCTTTGATATGAATCAATTATACTAATCAAAGCGAGTTGGGAAATTTTTGGATTTGTTGATATAAAAGATAACTCTAGAACATCGCTTCTAGGTATATTTTTTACTGAAAAATTTTTCGTTAGAATCGTTTTTAAATATTTTTCATCAATTTTTTGTTTTTTCGTAAATATTCTTTGAAAAAAATTTTGCTTACTTTCAGAATATAAATTTTTAAATTTCATTGAGTTTTTTTTATCTTTGACAATATATTCTTGGACTTCATCGCTTTTTAAAATTGCCATTTGATTATTAATTCTATTGCTCTGTGCCTCTATCGAGTAAACCTCCTCAATATTTACAATTTTATTATCATCTGGTTCAATTACTATTGTGGCTTTACTTAGAAACTTTTTTTCTTGGTTTGATGAGATTAAAAAAACCAATAATGAGAATATTGAAGAGAGAATTATGAGATTTTTAATATTTTTCTTTGCTACTAATAAGAAGAATTTTAAGTCTCCAAAATCAAAAATATTTAATAATGAGTTAATTCTATCGATCATAACTAGTTTGATTTTTATTATTTTTATACAATAAATTCAATAATTTGCTAACATCTGCCGAAAATGTCCATAATTTATCTCATTTTTTATTAGTCAAATTATTTGAAGGTTTGATTGTTTATTATATTAATATCAATATGAATGGTGTTAAAAATTTAACAAAGTACTTCTTTATTATATTATTCTTTTTAAATAGCTGTGTATCTTTGCCAGGTATAAACAAATCTCCAAGTAAAAAAAAAGCAAATAAAAAAAATATTGAGAGCGAATACTCAATAAATGATGTTGGAATTAATTTAATCAATATTAATACTTTATCCGAGATGGATATTGATTTTTACAATAAAAAAAAAATAGAAGAAGCTGATTATAAGATTAAAAAATATGCTGATGTTTATAATTACACTTATGAGTATATTTTAGGACCAGCTGACTCAATTTCTATTAATTTAACTGATACTGACGATCTTGATAATACTTATCTAATTGATCAAAAAGGAATGATAGACCTCCCCTTTGTAGGCAAAGTAAAATTAGATGGTCTTACATTAAATCAAGCACAAAATATTTTAATTGAGGTCATTCAAGACTTTTACAAGAATCCAGATCTTCAAATAAATATTGAGGAGTTTAATAGTAGTAAAGTTTATATTGTAGGGGCAGTTAGAAATCAAAAAACAATTAAATTAGATCAAAAACCAATTAAACTTAT
>MDSZ01265609.1_pt1 | contig 20899 bp, 18 predicted proteins | sample 811201 | NCBI WGS metagenome assembly MDSZ01 (sample SAMN05326647, study PRJNA326480) | marine metagenome | isolation source: seawater | place: Indian Ocean: North | collected 2010 | reverse complement strand
TCCCACAAGAATTGTTATTAAAAAATCTAAAACCAATTTCAATTACATCAATATTTGATTTTTTTAATTTAGAAATATAACTATGCAAAAGGTTGTTTTGAAACTCCCAATTATTATAGTAGCCACCATCTCTAAGAGTACAATCTAATAAATTCAAATTCATATTATTGATCTAACCAATCATTAAAAAGTTTTAACCCCCTACTAAGGCTTACTTTTGCTTTGAATCTTAGATTTTTTTCAATTTTTTTTGTATTAGCATAACATCCTAAAAAATCTCCAGGTGTTCCCCCAACCTCTTTAATGTAAATTTTTTTCTTAAGAGTCTTTTGGATATTTTCAAATAAAGTATTAAGAGTTGTTTTTTTTCCAGAGCCTAAATTAAAAGTTTGATTATAATTTTTTTTATCTAACGCAAGTTTATACCAAGCTTCAATAACATCTTCGATATAAATAAAATCTCTAAATCTTTTTAAGCTTCCTTTTACTGTTACTTTTCGGCTATTTTTTGCCATGTTGAGAAAAATGCTAATCATTCCTAAATTTTTATTTTTTCTATCTTGTCCTGGACCATAAATATTAAACATTCTTAATACGTTCCATTTTAAACCTAAGTAATCTCCATAAACCCTCAAGTAGTTTTCTGCTGCAAGCTTTGAAATTGCATATAATGATTTAGGTTCACATTCTGATGTTTCTTTTAACCGAGCTGATCTTAAATTTTCTTTGTAAACGTTAAAAGTAGAGGCAAAAATTATTTTTTGTACCTTATTTTCATGAGAAAAATTAATAATATTCATCATCCCTAAGATATTTTTTTTATGATCATCATATGGTTTATGAAATGATACGGCTGCAGAAGGTTGACCTGCACAATGGAGAAGAACACAATTTTTAGGAATTTTAACTTTTTTTAGGGAATTAAGTGAAGTGATATCTGTATTGAAAAATTTTATATTTTTATGAATATTTGTTTTGTTTAACTTTTTTTTCAAATCTAGTAAAAAAACCTTATGACCTTTGGAAGAAAATCTCTTTGCTAAGCTAGTGCCTATGAATCCATTTCCGCCTGTGATAATAATATTCATTAATTTACTTCTTTTTGATAATTCTAATTATTTTTTTCATTGTTGCAATTTTTCCACAAGTAACTAAAATACAGTTTCTTAACTCACCTTGGTAATTTGATTTAACATATATTTTTTGTTGTTGAAATTTTTTTAATATTTTTTTTAATTTTGTTTGTGAGCCAAAATCAATTAATAAAAAATTAGATTTTCCTCCCACAACTTTAAAATTTAATTTTTTAATTTCTCTTTTAAATAAATCTCTTCCTTTAGAAACTTCTTTTATATATTTTGAAATTATTGAAAAATTTTTAAAAAAATACTGAGCTACTGTATCTGTTAAAAAATTACTTTCATAAGCAAGTCGATAGCTTTCAAGTATTTTTATAATTTTTTCATTTCCAATTACATAGCCAAATCTAATTGAAGGTAATCCAAAAGACTTTGACAATGTCCTTAAGATTAAAATATTTTCGTATTTTTTACATAGATTTGCGGATGTGGGTGCACCAAACATATGATAAGCCTCATCAACTACAAGCAAAATTTTATTTCTGTTACAAATTGCACAAATTTTTTTCATTTCTTTATAAGACACAATATCTTCAATAGGTTGGTTAGGATTAGGAATAAATAAAATTTTGATTTTTTTAGTCTTAATTATATTGAAAAGTTGCTTTTTATCTAATTTAAAATCTTTATAGCCAATCTTAACAAGTTTGGTTTTAAATATTTTATTGTATACCTCATACATTGCATAGGTTGGTGATAACAAGCCAATTTTATCTCCAATGTCCGTAAATATTTCAAAAATACTTTTTATACTTCCATCTATTCCAGAGGTAATTTGTAAATTATTTTCTTTAAAAGATGTAAATTTAGAAAGAGATTTATATATATCAGTTTGGTCTGGATATTTTCCTAGATCGTATTTCTTTACTTTGCTAAAAATTTTACTTAGGATTTTATTAGGAAAATTATCAACTCTCTCATTTCTATTCAATCTTAAACCTTTTTTTAAATCTCTATTTTCGGGAATACGTACTCTTTTTACCAAACTTATTTTTTTCTTTTGATATACGAAACTTTTCATTTTTATATTTTTATTGAGCTTTTAAATTTATTTTTTTGTAATGAAAATAATCTTACAAAAAAAATAAAATAGAAATAAATTATTCTTAATATAAAAAAATAAATATTACAAAATTTATGTTTCAATTTTATATTAAAATTGAGAAAATAAGATAATTTGAACAATTTTTTTTCAAATGAGAGAGGTAAAAAACTAAATATAAAAAAATAAAAAAAAGAATTAATATTTATTTTTTTAAATTTATACCCAATATAGTTATAATCATAATATAAAAAATTTAACATTTTTTTATCGTGATTAGAAAAAAATTGTTCCCAATTATTTTTTTGAACACCTTTGTTATATTCACCTATTTTAAAATTTTTAAAATCCGAGAGTTTATCTCCTTTCCATGGTCTGCCTAAAAAAGTTGCTCTTTTAATGTTCGAATTATAATTAACTCCTAAAAATTTTAATAATTTTTTCTTTACTACTATTAAATTTGCATGCTCTAATTTAATAAACATTTTTTTTTCTTTTTTAAATGCAAACATCAAATCTTGTCTTATTCTTTTAATATAAAACAAAAAGTGTTTCTGGTTTTGCATTCCAGGATCAAATTTAATCCAATTTACTATTCCTGATTTAAGATTAGCTCTAGGTTCTCTTACAGTGACAAGTAATCTCACCTTTTTTTTTCCAAAGTCTGAAATAAAGTTTTTTGTTTCATTTTTTTGATGACTATGATGCACAATAGTTTTTATCTTATTCAAGTTTTTATTAAAACAAAGGTAATAAGATAAATAAATTGTTAAAAATAAATTTTTTTTATTTAATTTATTTTCTTTTAAAATTTTTAAAAAAAAATATGAAAATTTTTTTATATCCAAATTAATAATCTTATTTTCTATTTTATCTTCAATAAGTAAGTTTTTATGTTTTTTTATAAAAAGCTTTAATATTTCTCGATTTGAATATTCGGGTAAATTTTTATTTAAATTATCTAAAAAGTTATAATAAAAAAAACTTCCACTTAAAGTCACTAAACCTGGAATGTTATCGAGACAAGCGTGTAGAAAATCACTACCTGTACGACCTGTAGTTAGTATTACTGAAAAATTTATATTTTTTTGAAATTTTTCTAAATTAATCATTTTAAAAAAATATTTTTTTTAAATTTTCAATTTTTTTTCAACTTTTTTAATATCTTCTGGATGATCAACGGATATCGATTTATCGGACATCTCTATCATTTTAACTTTGATTGATTTTTCCAAAAAACCTAATAATTCAAGATCTTCAAATTTTTCCAAAAATGGCTTTTTTTTCCTTTTATAAAAAATATTTAGAGTTTTTTTTGGATATGAGTATGCGCAGACTTGTCTAAACCCTTTAATAAATTTATTCTTTTTATTTCCAGGTATAGGAGATCTAGACATGTATAGTAAATGATTATTTTCATTGAAGATAACTTTTGGGATGCTTAAGTCAAAAAAATCATTTTTTTTTTTTATTTTACAGTATCCCCCTAAAACTAGATGAGGTTTTTTTTTTGTCTCATTTATCAATTTTTTTAAATCTTTTGGGTTAAATATTGGTTCATCACCCTGAATATTAATATAATTACTATAATTTACTTTTTTTGAAAACTCAGCAACACGATCAGTTCCCGTTAAGCATTTATTGCTTGTTAAGCAGTATTTAATTTTATTTTTTTTACAAAATTCTACGATTTTTTTACTGTCTGTAGCAACATAAAGATCTTTATGCCCAACAGCTTTTACACATTGTCTATATGTTCTTAATAGCATCGGGATACCTTTTATTTTAGCTAAAGGTTTTCCTGGAAATCTATTTGAAGCATATCTTGCTGGAATAACAAATCCAATTTTCATTATATAACAAAATTGAAATATCTATGAAGGTATGGATTAATTTTTGATCTTAATAATCCAAACAAATAACTCTTATTTTCTAATTTATATACTGACTTTATATCTTTTGTCATTAAATTATAAACTAAAACAATTCTATTACTTTTTCCATCTGACTCAAAAGAATGCCAAGTTGTTCTTTCCTTACGTGAAAAAAAAACAGCTCTATTTTTTTTCCATTTAACTTCTTTTATTCCTTGGCCATCTTTAGTTTCATAAAAACAAGTTCCTTTATTTTCCTCTGGTTCTAAATAAATAACACCGCTCAAAATTTTTGCAGGAATATCATCGTGAATAGGAAATTTATATTTAGAACCTGATTCGACAATATGAAATTCGCTATAATCATAAAGATTTATCTTTTTTGGATTTAGTTCCTTCAAGATTTCCATGGCTTTGTTATGATAAATATTTTGTAAATCAATTAATTTTTCTTTATCTATGCAGGAATTTTTAACAATTTTAAACTTATCTATTGTATTATGATAAACTTTAATATCATTTTCGCCAACTTTTTCTAAACTCATTTTACTCAGATATTCTAAATCCTTTTTATTTAAAAAATTATCTAATATTTTTAAGTAAATCATTATCTTATATATCTAATATAATTTCAGATAGCTTTTGATTTTTAAAAGAAGCTTTTTTTTCGATATGGGCTTTAAACCATAAAATTAAATTTAAAAAACCGAATGTTATGAAAGAATTTTTAGGAATATTAGAATCAACTAATAAATTATAATCAACGCTATCATCAAAAACATACTCTAAAATATTTATATTTTTTTTAAAAAATTTCTTCAATTTATTTTTTTCATTTAACTTTGTCATCCATTTATAAGTATTCATAGTTGGTCCACTCTTCTTTGCTTGAGTAACATAGTCTGGAAGCCTTTTCCATTCTAAAAATTTTCGAAATAAACTTTTTTGCCCATCTAAATTTTTATAACTGTTGCTGAAAGATTGCATCAATTCCCAGAGGTGATGGTCTAATAATGGGGATCTATTTTCTATGGAATTTGACATTGCGCTCATATCAAAAGAGTACATTCCAGCACCAAGAGGATAAAAGATATTCAAGTAGTTTATATTATTCTCTATATCATTTGATAGATATTTTGAATTTTCATTATAAATTTTATTCGAAATTTTGTTTATATCCGATAAATATTTTTGCTTATTTTTAAAAAATCTAAAAAAAATACCATCAGCTAAAGTTTCAGCATGCCATATTTTTGGTGCTAGTAAAATTTGAAAAAATTTAAAAATTTTTCTGTTGTTGAAAATTATTTTTCTAGAGAAAAATTCATGAAAACTTTTATTGATATTGAACGATTGACTTAAAAGTGAATACGGAAAAAAACGGACCTGTTTTTGCCATGGATATCCCCCAAACAACTCGTCTCCTCCAGTTCCAGATAAAATAACTTTGATGCCTTTTTCCTTGGCTTTTTTTGCCAATGCATATTTCATCATGTTACCTGAATCTAAAAACAATTCTTCGCAATTTAAAACTATATTTAATATGTTTTCGTCAAAATATTTAAAATCTAAATTTACTTGATGATTAGTAATTCCAAATAAAGATGAGAATTTTTTAGGAATTTCAATGTCTGTTAAATTTTCTTCGATCTGGTATTTACCCTCTGGTACAGATGTAAAAGATGTCAGTTTTTTTATAGTATTACTAACTGCATATTTTGTTATACATGTGGAGTCTAAACCTCCACTTAAAAAAACTCCAACTGGAACATCGCTTCTAGTTCTTATCTTTAACGATTCGTTCAAGCGAGAGTCTAACTCTTCGAAAATATTTTTTTTACTAAATTTGTTAAGTTCAAATTTTGGATGGTACCATCTTATTTCTTTAAATTTAAAGTTTTTTGAATAATCTAATTCTATATATGAACCTGGATTTACTGCAAATACATCTTTAAATAACGAATGACCTTGAGGCATAAATAAACAACTAAAATTTATTGCGAGGTTGTCTTTGTTTTCTTCAAGATTTAATAAAGGGACTAATGCTTTTATCTCTGAAGAAAAATAAAAGGTGCTATTACAAACTTTATAGAATAAAGGTTTTTCTGCAAATCTATCTCTAATAAAAAAAGCTTTTTTTAGTTTTTGATCAATAATAACCATCGAAAACATTCCGTTAATACCATTTAAAAAATTAATGCCAAACTTTTTGTATAAAAAAGGTAAAATTTCTCCATCCGATTTACCTTTAGGAAAGAATTCATTTTGAAATTTTTTTTGTAACTCTAAGTAGTTATAAATTTCTCCATTAAAATATACTACTACATCAGATAGTTTGAATGGTTGCATCCCATTATCTGAGATATCAATTATTGAAAGTCTATTAAAAGCAACTGAAAAATTTTCATTTTGCTCTATTGAGGTTTTATCAGGACCCCTATGAGAAATAATTTTTGCACATTCTCTAAGATCTTTCTTATCTTTTCCGATGTATCCTATAAATCCACACATTTCTTTTATTATTATTATGAGTATAAAGTTTAATTAGTGTCTATTTTATAATTTTGTTTAAGATATTATAACTTGTAAAAGCAAAGTTATTTTTTTTTTTAATATCAGATTTAAAAATGCGGTAATTAGAGTAAAAATTTTTTTTTATAGATTTTTTAAAAAGATTTAATTCATTAAAAATAGCAACTCTTTCAGGAATTTTAGATTTGAAATTTTTTTGTAAAGTTTTCCCAAATTCATTTTTATTGTCTAACATTAAAATCTTAGAATTGTTTGAAAATTGAATTGAGTCATAAAGAGTAGTATCGTAATTGTCTAAAATAATTAATTTAAATTCATTTTTATTCAAATAATGCTGCAATGAAATACTAGAAATTATTTTTGCGTACTTTAATTTCTTGAAAGTGTCAATAAAAGCACAATTTTCTCTATTTAAAGGAAAAACAGTTTTTATAGTGTATTGCCTTTTTAAACTCTCCAAGTATTTTAAAATTTCTAGCTGATTAATAATAACTAACTTGTCTTCAATAGTACCTGTATAGAAATTATAAAGTTGTCTTAAGGGATACAAAATTTCATTCTTGTAGACTTTATTAATTATTTTTTTAGGAATAAATTTTTGTTTAACAATTTTACATTTCTTTTTTCTTTTTGCATAAATTTTAGTGTAGTCTTCTTCAGAACTATTATAACTAATCCAATAATTACAGTTGTTAAAATCTTGCTCAAAATGAAAATCACTTCTTTTTGTTAAATAATGCGCTCCATGTTGAAAACCAATAATTCTTTTTTTATTTAAACTGTTGTTGACAATTAAATTTTTATTAAAAGAATGAGCTATTGGATATCTCCATAGAATATATTTTAAACTTTTTTGATTACAAATTTTTAAAACTAGCTTCGTATCAATTTCCAAATTATTTTTTAATGAATTTTCAATAAAATATAAAATTTCACCATCTAAAGTTTTTTTTTTAGAATTAATAATTTGAATTAAATTTTCAAATATTTCTAGACTAGTTAATTTTTTTTTTTTTTTCCAGTTCATCAAAAAAAATAATATTTAAATTTTTTTTTGATAAAAATTTTAATAGATTTATATCATAATTTAAGAGAAGAATTTTTGCTCTATTCATTTTCAAAATATTTCTTACTTCTATAATTTTTTTAATATAAAAAATATTCATTTTTCTAATGAGAAAATTAATCCAGTGAAATACATCTATATTCAAAAATCGAAAGTTCTCAAAAATTTTATTTGAATTAGTTTTTATTATTTTAAATTTAATTTTTTTAAAATTTTTATTCTTTTTTAACAATTCATAGATTGGAAATAGATCTTTAAGGAGATTGGCATCGTATAAAATAGTAATATTTTTATTTCTAGATTTAATTATTTTTTGTAAAAACATTTTAAATAAAAAATAAGAAGAAAATGATCTTTGATATTTAACTGAAAAAACTGGATAAAAAAATTTTTTTATTTTTTCTTTTTTTAAGAAAAAATTTGTTATACAGCCATTATCTAAAGCATTTAAAGTATTTAAAAATAGTGAGCGTGATTTTTTTAAATAAAATCTAATTTCTGAATTCTTAAAATATTCGTTAATATTTTTAGACTTAATCGAAAACATATTTAAATAGTTACTTACTCCATAATTTAATGTGATTATTTCACCTTTTTTATAACTTTTTGATTTAAGGATATGTTTTGCTCCCTCAATGGAGTCTATTAAATAAATTTCTCTGCTCACGATGATTTTAAGATTTGTAGAAATCTATTATTTTTTTATTTTTTTTCCCAAGTGGGCTTTCATTTAAGTAAAAAATGCTTTGGTCGTTCATTTTATCTCGACGATAAATCCAATTTCTTTGAAAATTAGTTTTTAAAAATCGAGCATTAGCAGTTCTGCCGTCTACAATAATTATTGTGCCAGGATTAAAGTAATGCTCATAATATAAAATATCTCCACTCATAGGCATATTTAAGTTTAATCCTTTTATGGTTTCAGGAGCTGGTCCATCTAGATAAATAAAATCTGGATTATTAAATTTCAATTTAGAATATCTGGAACATATTTTATTGTTTATCTCTTCATATTTAACTGATGAAAAGCTAATTTTTAAATTTTTTAAATTATTTTTTTTTTTTATTTTATTTAATTTAAGATAATATTTTTTTACATTTTCATAAGAATTAATTTGAAACTTTGGTAAATGATCAACTCCCTTCAGTTTATAATGGTATTTTTTTTTATTTTCGCTAAGTGCTTTAGACATAACTAATGAAGAATATCCAGAACCAAACTCCAGTATTGATAAACGTTTATTTAATGTTACATACTTATACAGTAGATATAAATCTCGATAATCTGGTTTAAAAAAATCAGAAACTTTATTTTTTGTTAAAAAACACTTTTCCTCTATAAAATCTTTCATATATTTATAATTTTTTACTTTAGGAATTTTTATCATTTATGTAATCTTTAATTTATTTTTTCTTTTAAATTTTTTTTTCCAATTGAATTGAAGTTCTTTCAAAATCATTTTATGACTTAAAATTTCATTTTTTACTTTAGGTAAGTAAATTTTTTTTTTATGTAAAAATTGTTTATAATAATGATTAATTTCATTAGATAATAATGGAATTTTGTAGATATAATTTTTATTATTTATTTTTAATTTTCCAGTCATTTCTTCATAATTTACAATATTGTTGATGGAATTTAAATTTACACTATATTTTTTTTTATTATCTATAGTTTTTTTTGATGTTAATGAGCAGGATGACCCATTAAAAAGTTTTGCTGTTATTGACCCATCAACTTCGTGATATGTTTTTCTTTTAGAGGAAAACCAAGCATTAATATTTTTTGCATCAACTGATTTTAGTTTAGAGTCATTAATCCATTCAAATAATCGAAAAAAATGAAAAGAATTTGATGCTAAGTTCCAGTTTGTTCCTATTACCCTCATTTGTACTTTTTTATTTTTAAACAATTTTTTAATCTTTTTATAAATTTTCCAATTTTCTCTTGGCATATTTATGTAAGCATTATTTGATAACTTAAATTTTTTTTTTTATTAAATTTATTTGTTTAAATGATGATCCTAGAGGCTTTTCTAAAATCCAAAATCTTGAATTTATTTTTAGTTTTTTTAATAATGATCCTCGTTCATCCGCTGTTGTTGCAATCGTAGTTAAAAAAAAATTATTTATTTTACAAACGTCATTAATATTATCTAAAAAATAAATAAATTTTTTTTTATCTTTAAAATATTTTTTTTTATTTTTATCATAAATAAATAATTTAAATTTCTTATTTGTTTTTATAAGTCCCTCGTAATATCTTGAACCAATATTTCCAATTCCGATTATCAAAACATTTTTATTTTCCATAAATTTTGTGAATAATTGAAATTGTTTTAAAATAACTATCAAAGCTTACTAAATCATTTTTTTTTCTATTCAAAAGATTCTTAAAATGATCTATTTGATTTAAGAAACCATCTTTAAAATTTGTTTTAAATGTAAGTAATTTTTTTTTATTTGAATTAAAATTATTATATTGAACCGACTCAAGTGGTGAAAAAGTCCAAATTTCTTTTTTTAAACCTACTCTAACTTTCCATTTTGAAAAAAAATTTAAGTCACAATAATAATATCCGATATCGTTGGATGAAAATTTAATTATTGCATTTAAAAAATTTATCTCACCAAAATTTTTTTTTGTTATAAACACTTTAGATATTTTTCCTCTACAAAACATATTAAAATAATCAATCAAATGAATAGAATTTGCATACATTAAACTTTTTCTTACTTGAGGGTGAAATTTTTTCTTATCAAAATAACGCTCGTTTTGACAATCATAAACTTCTACAATTCTTTTTTGATTAGAAAATTTAGTTAATTTTCTTTTTAGGTACAGCGACGAGTCAAAAAAACGTCTGTTCATCGCAACAAAAATATTTTTTTTTGAATATTTATCCAATTTATTCAAATCTTTGTTTTGTTTAAAGTTTAATGCCAATGGTTTTTCAATAAGAATTTTCTTGTTTAAGGTTAAACAGAATTTTAAAATTTTGAGGTTGTTTTCAATATTTACCGCAACAATAATTGCATCAAATAAATCTTTGTTTTTAGCTAATTCATTTTTTGTCTTGAAAATTTTTTTTATTTTAAATTTTTTTGATAATGATAAAGTTTTAGAGTAAGTTCTTGAAAATATACAACTAACAACAATACCCTTTCTCATTTTAATAACTTTAAGATATTCTTTAGCTATAACTCCTGCTCCAATAATCAACACTCTTTTCATTATTTAAAATATCTACTCACAATTTCTAGGTCTTCTTTATCATCTATATCCATTGAGCTTATTCTATCTATTTCATAGCCTTTTAAATTTCCGTCAAGAAAGTTTCTTTTGTCAATTAAAAACTGAGGTTTAAAAAAATATGCTACGCCACAATGTTCATAAACTTTTGGTATATCCTGTCTTCTTACAAACATTTTTCCTTTTATTTTTTTTGAAATTTCTAACAGACCTCTGCTATTATATTCCATCAACTGAAAATAAGGATTACGTCTTGCTTTTGTAACAGTAAAAAGACAATCAATTTTTTTATTTTTATAATATTTTTTTTTAAAAATAATAAACATTTTTTCAATATCCTTTTTTTTTCTTAACGGGCATGTATTGTCTAAATCTAAAAGAATATCTTTTTTTATGTTCATTTCTCTCTGTTTTATTAACCATTCTGCTGCATATTTCCACGCAGAAAATTTTGATGCTTTTGAAGTTGATAAATTTTTTGGCCTTTTTATTACAAAATTTATTTTCATTTTTTTTGCTATTTTAATAACTTTTTCATCATCCGTATTAACTATAATTTTTTTTTTAAAATTTAAGCGCTTCACAAATAATATGGTATGTTCAATCAACTTTTTGTTTTTTAATATTAATAAGTTTTTGTTTTTTAAACCTTTAGAGCCTTTTCTTGTTCCTATGTGTATGAAAATGTTCATTTAATTCTTTTCTGAAAATTTGATATAAATTTTGAAACCCTTAAACCGTCTCTCAATGTTATAATATTACATTTATCGTTATAGAAACATTCTAATTCCTTTATAAAAGAAATATTTCTATCATTGTTCAAAGTAATTTTTTTTATCTTATTTTTACTTTTAATCTCTATCACTCCCTTTATATAATCAGTATTTATTATCTTTTTTTCAAATATTAGAGTTATATTTTTGTAAAGAACTGGTGAAAACATGTTTTGTGTGATTACAGCCCGGGAACAATTTTTAAATGATGCAACCAAATGTGCAAAGTCTTTTGTATAAATTTTTTTATATTTAATTTTATCTTCTTGTCCATCAAATTGATTTGGGGATCCAATTAAGTAAAACATTAAGTCAATATCATGACACAGCTCCCAAATTACACTTCTTTTACGCTTAGATGTTTTACCAAATGCAAACTCTTTCTTAAAATTATTTCCCTCTCTCCAATCTTTAATATCCTGGCCTATCTCAAATGAAGATAAAAGTAATTTTCCAAATAGTTTTTTTTGTATCAAACTCTTTAACTTAATTGTTACTGGGCTAAATCTATATTGAAAACCTACAAATAAATTCTTAAAAAAAAATTTATTTTTATTCAACCAATCAATATCCTTTTTTTCTATCACTAATGGCTTCTCACAAAAAATTTTTACCTTTTCCTTTTTAAAAAATTTAAGCCACTTTATATGTTGAGAAATATCACAAGCAATAATTATGTAATCAAATTTTATTTTTTTAATATCATTTTTTTTTTTTATAATAAGAATATCTTTTTTAAAAATTTTACTAAATTTTTTCGCTCTATCTATTTTATTTGAAAAAATATAAATTTTTACATCCAATTTTTTTTTATTAAATATTTTTAATGTATTTTTTGTATGTCTTTTTGAAATCGAACCTGTTCCTACAACTAATATTTTCTTAATATTCCTCATTATCTAATTCAATGTTTTTATGAAATTTTTAAAATTAAATTGTTTTGCTTCTGGTAAATAATACTGTTTTTTTAAATCTTTCTTAAATTTTTTCATATCTTCCAATTTCATATTGTCCATAAAATCAATTTGTTTTATAATATTTGATATATTTTCATTAAACATAACTAGACTATCATTAAAAAAATTTAAAAAATATTTTCTTAAATACTTGGAAAAAAAAAGGCATTTAATATTCACTGATAATGCTTCAAATCCAAAATATGAGTAATCTGTTAAAAACAATTTATCTTTATTATTAAAAAGGAACTCATATTTTTGTTCTTTATTTAACTCATAAAAATTTATTTGATTAAAATTATTACGGTAAAATTCTTTCTCTTTATAAAGTAAATCTTTATTGCCACTTTCTATATTTCTACTAATAATCGATATTTTATAATTTAGTCTCTCTAAATTCTTTAAAATGCCAAGTATTACCAAATTATCTAAAAATCTCATTTTTAGTAGATCGTTATTGTTTTGTATTTCTTTTAAAGGATTTATTTTACCTAAAAAGTTTTGGATCTTGGATAAATCACAATTTGAATCGTAATTAAAAAAATTTGAATATTTCCAGAAGTATCCTGATAATGTTGAAATATATATAATCTCTTTATTTGAATTTTTGTACTCTTGTTCAATAATATTCCATTTTTTTAACTTCTCCAAATAAAATAGTATTTTGATACTTCCTAACTCAATAAATTGATTATTATTTTTTTTCTCATTTTTTAAACTTATACAATTTGTAAAAATTTTAACTTTTGATTTTTCAATATTTTTAAAGTTTAACGAGTGTTCAATAAGATAAACTTCATTATTATTAAGAAATGGTAATATTGAATTTATAATTTTATCATAATGATTTAAAAATATTATTTTTTCAATTTTATTAACCTTAATATAAGCGAGTAAAAAATATACAAAAAAGAAATGTGATAAAGGAATATTTAATTTTTTTGGATAAAAAAATAAATTATAAAAAAAAAGCCAAACACTTTTAAATAATATTTTAAAATTAAATGGGGTTAGTTCAAAAGGATCAAAAAATAAACTATCTTTAAATATTTGTTTTAAGATGAGCTTGTCCTGATACCCTATAAAAATGCATTTTTTTTTTTTATTTTTTATAAAAGTAAAGGATTTTAAATGCTTTAAAATTTTTAAAAAAATCATTTTTAGATAAATTAATTATCTTGAAAATATTTTTGAGTTGAGATGTCCCAAAATTTTTTAGTCTCTACAAGATTTAAAAATTTTTTACCACTATCGCCTTCCCCAAAAAATTTTTTTTTTGAAGGGTTGTAATTATTTAAATATTTATCAATAATTTTTTTATTTAAGTCTTTGATATTTAAATTTAAAATTGAGCCACTTTTTATTCTTTTATTCTGTCTTGTACCAATATTAATTGAGGGTATTTTTAGTGGGGGAGCTTCATAAATCGCTGAGCTTGAATTTCCAATGATATATTCTGAATTTTTGAGTAACGATATAAAATTTTCAAATCTCATACTTTTTAAAAATTTAAATTTATTATTTTTGAAATAATTTTTGTAAATATTAAGAATAATTTTATACCCTGGATCATTATTTGGGTTTATGACTACGAAATTTTGATCAAGTTTATCTAAATTTGAAACTAATTTTATCGTAGATTCTTTCAAACTTTTTATTTCTGATGTAACCGGATGCCATATTAAAATTGAATAATTTTTAAAATTTATTCCATATCTTTTTTTTACTGCATTTATTTTAGGTTGTTTCTTAAAAAGAATATCCATATCTGGAGAACCAATAATAAAAACATTTTCTTTTTTTTCTCCCATTTTTACCACTCTATTGAATGCTTTTGTGTTACCAACTAGATGAATGTGACTTAATTTAGTAACAGAATGTCTAATTGTATCATCAATTGTTCCAGATAGTTCACCTCCCTCAATATGAGCAGTTAGTAAATGATTCAAAGATCCGACAATTGCCGCAGCTAAAGTTTCAATTCTATCTCCATGGTAAACTATTAAATCAGGTTTTACTTTTAAAAAAATATTAAGAAATTTGTTAATTGTATTAGATAAAATTGTATTAATATTATCTCCAATTTTTTGATTAGAAAACTTAATTATATTTTTTCCAAAAGATTTAGTAATTTCTGTGTAAGTATTTCCAAATTCTTTGAGTACATGCATACCGGTCACAACAATATGTACTTTAAATTTCTTACTTTTCTTAGTGGTGGATATGATTGATTTAAGCTTTCCAAAATCAGCTCTAGTAGCCGTGATGAATAATATTTTTTTTTTCATACGTCGTTTTTTTTCAGGAAAACATTTGCCCTAATTGCTTTTTTTGCTTTTTTTCCTAATAAATTATTAAATTCTTTGGCTAAAAAGTCACCAGTTCCCGGTCTTTTTACCCATAAATTTTTTGTAGAAAATTTTTCACCTTTGCTAATTGGTTTTATAGTCACTACTGATGCATAAGCAAACTTAATAGTTTTTGACTCTTCTTTCAGCGGTTTTTTTTTACCCTTATATGAAATTGCTTCAAATATAGCCTTTGATGCTGAAATTAATGATTTAAGTTCAGTCTTGTCCATTGATGAACTAATATCTGGGCCCTTCCTTTTTTTATTATCTGTAAAGTGCTTTTCAATAATAGAAGCTCCTAATCCAAGAGCCGCATACGAGCAATAAAGATCTTTAGTATGATCTGATAATCCTATAACAGCCTCAGGGAAATTTTTTTTAAGTTCTCTCATGCAGTTTAGTTGTACAAGTTTATAAGGTGTGGGATAGATATTCGTACATTGTAATAAAGCAAAATTTATTTTTTTTCTCCTTAAAATATTAACTGCTGGCTTAATAGTTTCAACCGAGTTCATTCCAGTACTTAAAATTATAGGTTTTTTAAATTTACATATATATTCAATTAAAGGATAATTATTACATTCTCCTGATCCAATTTTAAAAGCAGGGACTTTAAATTTTACTAATCTGTCTACAGCTGCTCTTGAAAAAGGACTGGATATAAATATTCTCCCTCTTTTTTGAATATGTCGCATTAAAAGATATTCATTTTTTTCCGATAAAGAGCTACTTCTCATTATATTAAAAATACTTTTATTTGAATTACCTGGCTTAATTTTTTTTGCCTCACTTATCATTTCATCATCAATAATATGTGTTTGATGTTTTATTACTTCAGCTCCAGCGTTGATAGCCGAGTCAGCTATCCTAATTGCCTCTTTCAAGCTACCATTATGGTTAATGCCAATTTCAGAAACAATTAATGGGAGGCTATTGTCACCAATTTTTCTTTTTCCTAAAAAAAAAGACATGTTTTAAAGAGAGGTGTATCCCCCATCAATTATGAAGTTTTGACCTGTTACATATGAAGCGGAATCGCTGATTAAATATTTGAATATTCCAAAAATCTCCTCTTGGTTTGCCATTCTGCCAACCAAGGTTTTAGAGCCATAAGATTTTAAGAATTTTTTATTATGTTGGTTGTAAACACCCCCTGGGGATACGACATTAACTCTTACTTTTCCAGCATTCCAACTAGCTAGCCATTTAGCTAAACCTATAACTCCTGCTTTGGATGCTGAATAGGCAGGAATACTTTTAAATTTTTGATTTTTATAAATTCTATGATCAGGGCTTACTAAGCCGTAAATACTTGAAACAAAGATAATACTGCCCTTATTTTTTTTTAACTCCCTATTAGTTTCTCTTGCTGCTAAAAAAGCTCCCGTAAGATTTATTTCTAAGCTAGAATTCCAGAGATCGATTGGGTAATTTTCAAATTTTGGAAATTTTTTTTTGTTTTTTATGAATGATTCTTGCGTTGCTGCAGCGTTATAAATCATACAATCTAAACCTTTTAAGAATTTGATCGAACTTTTGATTATATTTATGAACTTTTTTTCATCTTTTATATTACATTCAAAAAATTTAACTTTTTTAAATTTTTTCTTTAAAAATTCAAATTTTTTACTGGGTAAATCAATAGCTACAAGATTTGCCTTTTCATAAGAAAATCGTTTTACATAATGTGACCCAAGTACCCCTGATGCTCCAATTAAAATTATTTTTTTATTTTTAATCATTACTTAATTTCACAAAAACTAAATTAATTCCTAAACTTTAAGAATTTTGATGGAACACCGCCGTTAATTGAACCTGTTTTAGTATCTTTATTCACAAAAGAATGAGCCGCTATAATAGATTTGTCTGAAATTACAACTCCTTTTGCTATTGTCACATTTGTACCAGTCCAACAATCTTTTCCAATATATACTGGTTTATGTAAATAGCCTTGAAATTGAATATTCTCGTCCATTTTAAATAAGTGTTCATTTGAGTTAATAGAGTTTCTGGGTCCAATAACACTAAATTCTCCTATATGAATGTCGCCCCCTCCATTTATTATAGCACCTGTGGTTATTATTACGTTATTTTTGATAACTATTTTTCCCTCTCTAGCAGCAACTATTCGACAATTATCCTCTATTTTCACATTATCACCAATTCTTAAATATCCTTTTTCTCTCGTTCTTAAATCGATCCTTCCTAAAATGGATACATTATTTCCTATGCTCACATTATTTTCAATAGCTTTTAATTTAAGATCTGGAATTTTTGTAATAAAAAAATTTCTTCCCACTTTAAATCCTTTGATTATCAAAAATAACTTAATAATAAAGCTAAAAGGTATGTAAACACTGGTTCCAAATATAAGTTCTAAAAATTTCATTTTTAATTTAGCTCTAAGAACATTTTACAACTAATTAAGGAGAAAATAAACTTGTTCATCTCTCCATCAAATTTACTCGAGTCGTTCAAGAATTCTTTAAGTTGTTTAGGTTCAATAAATTCCTCTAAAATCTCAGAATTCTTATTTAAATAGTTGCCAATTTCATCTTTCGAAACTAAAGATGTTAAGTTAGCATTAAAACCAAACTTTTCTTTAGTCTCTCTCACATCATCAATCAAAATATCTTTGGAAATATCTCTTAAAATTTTTTTTTGAAAAGATTTATTAATTAAAAATTTGGAAGGTATTTGATAAACTAGTTCAAATAAATTATGGTCTAAGAATGGACTCCTATTTTCAATTGAATAAAACATTGAATTTAAATCATCATGCTTTAATATTACTGGGACAGTTTCAAAAAACATTTCATTTAAAAGTCTATTTTTAAGTGGATCTTCAGTATAAAAAATTTCATTATATGTTGATTTATCTATTGATTTGTTTCCTAATAAATTTTTTATTTTTTTTGTCAAACCGTAACAAACATCCTTGTATTTAGGTGATTTTATATAAAGGTCGAATTTCTTTAATTCAGGATTTTTTATAAATGGTAAAATATTTTTTCTCCATTGGTTTAGTTCATCGTCGAAATCTAAATTTTCCTTATACATTGATGCAAAATATAACAAATAATGGTCATAATAACCTGTAAAAATTTCGTCTGCACCAGTGCCAGAAATAGATACTTTGAAACCTTTTTTAGAAATAGACTCGCTCAAAAATGAATGAATAAAATATGATATAGTTGATAGTGGAGAGTCATGTTGTTTAGTTAATATTTTTAATCTTTCAAAAAAAGATTTTTCATCATTAATTTTAATTAATTCACTATCACATTTTAAATCTCTAACTATTTTATTAATATTTTTTTCTTCGTTATATCTGGGATCACTATCTATTATAGAAAATGTACTTAGTCTCTTATTAAGTTTTTTTGTTGCAATTGAGGCCAAATATCCAGAGTCTATCCCCCCGCTTAAACAAAAAGCCAAAGGTACGTCAGATCTCATTCTCATTTCTAATGATTTTACCAATAGTTTTTCTGTATTTTCTAAAATATCTTGGTAATTAATTTTGTTATCGATTTTAAGTTTTGGCGACCAATACTTCTTTTTTTTAACTTCAAAATTTTCATTAAGCTCTAAATTTGTACCTGACTCCAGACTATGTATCTCTTTAAAAAATGAGTTGTTATCTTTATTAATTGATTTATATCCAAGATTTAAATAATGAAATATTTTTTTTTTATTAATTTTAAAATTTTTTCCTGAAATTTTTTTTATATATTTAATCTCAGACCCAAAAATAAATTCTTTATCATTAAAATAATAATATAGTGGCTTTTCTCCGAATCTATCCCTCGAAATTAAAAAAGTTTTTTTCTTATTATCGATTATTACAAATGCCCACATTCCTTGAAAATATTTTACACAATCATCTCCATACTCAATATAAGATTTTAAAAGAACCTCACTATCTGAATTTGTTTTGAAAGAATGCCCTTTTTTTACTAATTCTTTTCTTAACTCAATGTAATTATAAATTTCACCATTAAACAATAACACTTTGTCTTCAAAGACAAACGGTTGATTTGCTTTATTGCTTAAATCAATTATGCTTAATCGAGAGTGTATGAAATGATTATTAATTTTAAAAGAATTAGAGCTATACTCACCTATAAAATCAGGTCCTCGATTAAACATTATTTTTTTACAAGACTCAATATTTGATTTAGGTACTTGATTGTAAGAAATGTAACCTGCTATTCCACACATAATTAATAAATTTTAATTTTTATTTTGAGATAAACTTAAATCGATGATCTTATCAAAATATTTATAATGATTTTGATTATGAGTAGTTTGTATTACTGTTATACCCTGTTTTTTAAAAAGAGATATTTCTTTCATAATTTTTTCCTGGTTGACTGTGTCCAATGCACTTGTGATTTCATCTAATAATAAAATTGGAGATTTAGCATAAATTGCTCTTGCTATACCTATTCTTTGTTTTTGTCCTCCTGAAATATTAAAACTATTATCTAAAATAATAGTATCTAAACCTTTAGGTTGATCTGAAATAAATTTTTTTAATTGGGAAATTTCAACAGTTTTTTGTATTAATTTTAAGTCCTCATCAAAGTTATCGCTTACAAAAGTAATATTTTTTTTTATGGTATCGTTTATTAATTTTACATCTTGTCCAACATAACCAAAATTTTTTGTAAATTTTTTTCCAACAAAAAAATTTTTTTCTTTAACATCTTGGCCATCAAACAAATAAGTCCCACTAAAATTTTTTTGTAAAAGCATAATTATATCAAGTAGTGTTGATTTGCCAGAGCCACTTGGTCCAACTACTCCAATATAGTCACCAGAGTTAATGGTAATATTAATATTATTTAAAGTATTATTATTTGCATCTTTGTATTTAAAATTAATATTTTTAAGTTCAATTGAATTTTTAAAAAAAATTCTTTTTTGCAATTTTTTTAAATTTGAAAAAAAATCTTTTTCTTTTGAACGATTTTGTAATTTTTTATTGATTATATTAACTGAAGCATCGCAATATTTGATAGTATTTATAGAGTTTATGCATTTTACAATCGAAGGCATAATTCTTATAGTAGCTACACTTAAAAGTCCAAGGACTAAAAAAATTTCACCAGATGAATTTTTTATATTAAATAGAATAAAAAAAGTGATACACAATATTATTATTATGGCGAGCTCTAAAAAAATTCTTGGTAATAGTATATAAAACTTATAATTTTTATTATTCTTAATTTTCTTTTGAAGAGCTGATGTCGTTCTTTCTAAAAACTTTTTATGTAGATCAAAAATTTTTATTTCTTTGTATAAGTTGTATACTTCCATAACAGAGTGTATATATTTATTTTCAAAATTTTGTGCATTATCACCTATACTTTTGAATGTCCTTCTTGTGGTTAATAGATAAAACGTAGAGAGTAAGAAAAGTGTCAAAACTATAATGGTCGTTGAGTAAAAATCAACAGACATCAGTATAATGATAATAAATGTCATTACTAAAATTTCTGTTGAAAAAACAACAACTGCATCAATAAAACCAATATATCTTATAATATCTAGGATTAGCTCTTTATTTATCTTAGACTCTTCATATTGCTTATATGATTCTAAATCTTGATTAACAAAATTTTTTATAATTTGATTTGAAATAAAATACTCTAAGTCTGCTTCAAAAGAGATTTTAAATTTGTTAATTATAATTAAAACAAATGATTTTAAAATAAAAACAATTAAGATAATTAAAAGAATATTTTTTATATAGTTTGAGTCATCAATGCTAAAGTAAGACAAAAACTTTTTTATTAAAGAAGAAGGTCCAAGCCCGTTATTAAAAATTTGATCAAATAGTGGTATAAAAATTGAAAAACTTAAAGCCTCTGCAATTACAACAAAAATAGACGCAAATATTAAAAT
>MDSZ01029775.1_pt1 | contig 20902 bp, 3 predicted proteins | sample 811201 | NCBI WGS metagenome assembly MDSZ01 (sample SAMN05326647, study PRJNA326480) | marine metagenome | isolation source: seawater | place: Indian Ocean: North | collected 2010 | reverse complement strand
CTGCTGTGTTGCTATCAGAATACTTAGTGTAAAAACTAAAATCAGGAAGCGTGAATGCCGATGGACCACCGGATTCAGGCGCGGCCGCCATGGTACTGCCACCGCCGCCGGTGCTGCTGGGGGCCATGGTGTAGGATGTCGATGGCAGGGTTAGGCCACCGCCAGGTATAGTGAAAGCACCGCCTGCAGATGTTGTGGAAGGGGCACCCATAGTGGCGGTACCGGGTGAAACTGCGGTAGCAGGCACCATGCCGGAGTATGGAGTCGAAGACACTGTTCTAGCAGATGGCGTCATCGTTAACAAATCTCTTTGACCTGGGCCAGCGGCTGATGAGTACCCCATGCCTGCGGTAGCACCTGATGCAAGCGGATCTGAGCGATCAATGTTATGCGATAGTATTCCGTCAGAGAAGTAAGTATGTGCTCCTTCAACAGTCATATTCCAGACCACCACTTCTTCATCAAAGATTTCTATGTTTTCAACTGTGTCTACGTCAAGGTCGCCTGTCTCCATATCTAATACTAATAATGCTTGCCCCTCAATTGCTTCGCCTGCATCAATAGTTTCATAATCTATGGAAGTAATAAGCTTGTGTGTTGTGCTACATTCTAATTCTCTACCTTGTTTAGTTTTAATCCTGCACCATGATGGAACAATAAATGATAATATATCTTTTAGCTGGTAATATCCGACTGCATCTTTTTCATTATTGTATGTATAAATTAAGTCGTCCATTACAAGCTCTTCAACCTTGACTTTGCCACGGTTAGTGTTAATAATGGTGCCTTCTCTAACACAACCAGCTTGAACTGGGGTTGCAGTTAAAGGATTAAGCTGACCTAGTAATGGTAGTTTGCTAATTGCCGTCGTGCCAGGAATTGCAATGTCGCCATATGTAATGGTTGTTTCCATTCGACCGAGTTCTACAATAGAGAAAAAGTCATACGGCCAATTGTAACTATAAGTTGGCACAGTTTGTGTGCTGTTTACTCCATCACCAGTCGTAAGATTGAAATTATACCTAAAGCCTGCTCTTATAGCTGTCGAAAAGGCGCCGGCAGAAGCCTGTTCCTCAGTTTCTTCACCAGCAATTTTGCTAAAGTAGCTCTTATTAGCTTTTTGTTTAACTTTAAAAACCATCCACTGTAGGTTATTTTTCATCTTTTGACCACTAATATCACCAGCGAGGCCCATTAACTCTGTTGGTATTAGCTGGTGCGTGATTGTGGTTTGCGCCTCTTCAAATTTGTTTATTGATCTAGGAGGCAAATTTTGCCACATATCAGTTAAGTCTTGTTGATCGAATGTATGTTCAAACTCAAAAACATACATTGCAAACGGAGTAATCGATCTTGATGTCAAAAAGTCCATCTTTGGTGGAAAAACAAATTTTTTCATATTTGTAATCATATTAATTATTGTCTCACCAGGCTCAAGTGCTGCATCAGATAGCGCATACTGTCCACCACCAGCAATTAAAGCCTCCGCCTTATCAATCGTTTCTCTTCTGATTTCAAAAAAGTGTCTTTCGCCTTGCTTTTCAATGAACGGAACAGCAACGACACCTTCTCTGACGATTTTTTCTTGTGCAGGTTGTCCTAATCTTACAGGCTCAGTTGGAAATCCAACAAGCTCAGCTAAAGAACCGGTTCTCTGCAAACCTAGAAATCTTCGTTGACGTTGATCATACGAAATTTCTGCGGGGTCGCCTAGACCAATTGATAATGTAGATCCTGTTTTGGCTGTGTACACCGCTCCCTCGCCGTGGTTTTCGCCCAAACCGGTTGTACCGCTTAAAATAAATTCTTGAGGAACATCAGTTACTTGCATAAAAATACCTATCTCGCTACCAGAAGGCAAGTATCCATATTGATGCCACATTCCAGCAGGGGTCGAAGCAGAACCATATAATGGTAAATTAATATCTGCCCATTGACCTGTGCCGTCTGGTTTTTTTAGACCAAAGTTTAATATTGGAGTTTCAAATTTTGGTTGCATAATCCATACATTCAAATTAGACTGTGGATCATCTTCAACAGTTATTGGAGCGCCTGTAACAGCATCATAAGTTACAGATTTGATAGATGCTTTTCTGAAAAGATTTATGGATGCTGAGACTTGCATTGCATTTGTTTCATTTTCTGGGAAGTATGAGAGGCAAGAGCCTGTAATCCATGCGTTATTACTTAATTGAGTGCCGACTGCAGAGCCTGTTCCGTTGTGATAATATGAGGCTGAAAACCCAGTTCTCATATATTCAACACTTGTCGCTTCTAAAATTTCATCTAGAGTATACTTTCTGTATTTCTTATTCGGATTTATACTACCGTCGTAGCCAACACCCTGATCAGAACCAGTAAATCTTAATATTGCCCAAGCTTCCCCATCATAATACGGTGGCGTAAATGGTATATTATAACCGATTGCAGATTGAATACCCCACGGAGGTCCAAATGCCATTGGACGACTATACATTGTCATGGTGCATTTTGAGTTTCTGTTCCACGGAACTGGGAATCCATAATTAAACCGGCGGCCGTGTTGCTGTAGGCTAGAGTTTTCTCGCGATTTATACAGTCTTACCATAGCTGCATATGTTTTGCCTATCTCGGCAAGACCAAAGTTTGCATCTGATTCTGGTTTTGATGTAACGGAAGTAAAATTACCACCCTCAAGGAAAAACTCTGGGACTTCCGCTAGAAAGTTATTCATAGCCATCTTGTAACGCTTGTCACCTTCACCGTTCCATATAGCGCCATGGGTACTGCCAGAGCTTAAAACGCCATCCATTGAACAAGACAAATGCGGTTCCATCCATTTAATAACAGTGTTAGCAACGTATTTTTCTGGCTCTACTAGTGCTTCAAATGGAATTCTCTTATTAAATGAGCTATATAAAAATCCTTCAGAGTTTGGCCAAGAAGTGCTATCGCTTGAAAGATTGATTGGAGGTTGAACGTGAGTTGAGCCTGTGGACCCAGGTACTTGTGGAAAGCCCGTAGACGCTACATATTCAGCCGAAGAAACTTTTTCTTTAGCAAGAACGTATTTTATAGTATCTTGCATTTGTTGTCTTTTTACATTACTTCCGCCGGTCGTGTCGTAGGCTAATCCAAATGGATTTCCGCCAGTGCCATCTTGAAGAACATTATTATATTGATATGAGGTATAATCGCTAGTATAAATTGGATAATCTACTGCCAAACCAGCTTTAATTGAATTGTAAAGAATGCCGGGAGCAAAAAATGGTGTTAAGAAAGAGGCCCAAATGTTTTCAGCTTCAGATTTAGTTGGAAGACCATCAGCAGAATCTCTGTATGATGCTTGAACTTCTGCTCTGTAAGATGCCGAAAACAGGTTGGCTAACTGCACTGTTCTTAGTGCAGGGTAAAAACCATCATATGGCATAAACTTTTTATAAACCTTGCACTTAAGAGATAGTTCTTTTACGCCGCTGCCATTGTCTAAATCTTTATGATCATAATCAACTACTTCAAAATGCTTAAGAAAGTCTGAGTTGCTATAAACTTTGTAGAAGTTTTCGTCCAAACTAGAGGAAATTTTAGAACCAGAGACTGTAAACTGACCGGCATTATCAGACAAAAAGTTACCACCATTAAGTTTCATATATCGATCTAGGTGTTCGCTGATACGGAATTCTGGTATAACAGAATAGTCTTTTGCTTTGAGCCTTAATGAGTTTACCCAATCTTCGTAACTAGCATTAAATGGGTATTTTTCTGCTTGAGCTGGAGCTTGCCATTCGGCAGTACCGCCAAATATCTGATCTGCTAGCAAGAAACCACCGCCATTCTCGTTATTTTTTGTAATTCTCCACACGTTTTCTGCAACCACTGCAGGCATAGAGGTATCTGGCTGTATTTGTGCGGAGGCTGTTGAAACAGTTTGTCTCCTTGCATACATTGCATGCGCAAAGTGCATTCTTTTGCCAGCGCCATAATGTGGGGCTGAATCATCATTAGCACCTTGAACGCCTAATGCGGCTACTGTGCTAATTCTACTGGTGTTGCCAGAAAACTGTATTAATGGGAGCATTAGCTCGCCGCCATAGTTGCCCGAAACCATCACGGCCGTGGCACCTACATCAGCATTAACATAGAATTGTATACAAGGCTCTGTTTGTCCTGAAGCTGTAACGTGCGCTGAGGTGTCTGATTCGGAACCAGTAAATTTATATCCGGCCTCGATAATAGCAGTGGCAAAGTCTTGACGAGCGTCAAGAGGCCAACGACTTAATGTATCCAGTTTCCAATGAGTATCAAGCTTGTCAAAAGTAGGCAAGGCAGCACGATATTGAAATCCATATTGAGATGTAGAGCCACTAATTAAAGTTCTATCAGCGCGGCGAGATCTCCAGAAAGCACAATTAAAATTATCCCTCATGCGAATCTTAGTTGAATGTGCATTGTTTACCGATGGATATACTCTTTCAGTATATGATGTTCCAAAGCTAGTGGCTCCGTCACTATAAATCTTATGTAGTTGGTTATACATTTGACCCTGATCTTGGTCAGAAATCAAAGCACCATATCTATTTGCCACCTCTGTTGTTGTAAATTGAGCTAAATTGTTGCCATAAGCATGATTTACTACAGTGTCTCCAACAATCGTAGCCATGGGCATTGTATAAGTGGACACCACAGACTCTGAAAAATTATTATAGTCGTTCCCTTGGTAACCAGCAAATGCAGTAACTTTTGGCTTAGGAACAGCAATATGTTCTGGGTCAAACTCAGGCGTTGCAGGGTCTGTTGTGACGACCATTTGTGTGTTTGAGCCGCCTCCCCATGGATCAGATGCTGTGCGCCCTCGGGCGGCCTGACCCATTCCAAAATGATAATCGGCTTGAGGGGATTCTGCTGCCAAGTTTGCAACAATGGTACTACCAGACAGCAGGCGGCGCCTTTCGTTTTCTGGGTCGGGTACGGAAACAATATTATTGCGGCGCCAGTATCTAACGATGGGATGTTGTGCTCCTCTAATTTGCTTCCATGTTGGCCATCCATACGGACCTTGACGATGCAAAATAAGAGAGTTCAAAATGGCTGATGTGCCTTGTCTTTCGGCATCAAGTGTAGATGTTGGTGCTGGGTCTTTTACTTGGTTAAGAAGGGCGCCCTCGGTTACAACTCCGGCGCCGAGCGTTGTGCCGTCATCATTTTCAGAATCGGAATCACCTATATTAGCATATTTTCTAACATGATAGTTGCCAGGATATCCTAATGAATTGGCACTGGCTGAAACTGTTTCGTTAATATTAACGTTCATACCAACAAACGGAGTAAACAAAGCAAAGCCATTAGCTTCTGCTGGAGAGTCGTTGGTTGAAACATGAATTTCCGTTTCACTACCAAATCCTACTCGGCGTGTTGAAGATGGATATAGCCAAGAGGCTGCATTGCTAGAACTTATAAATGTAATGTCAGTAGAGCTAGTTGTGTGTCCGAACGCTGCATAACTTGAATATGAAGCGGTAATCCATGTGTATTGTAAATCGCTTCTTGGAATCGGGTGTTGTACATATAAGTTATCGTATTGAATCTTGGTTGCAAGCTTGTCTAATGGAGCGTCGGGGCCAGCGCCCGATTCCATTACAGGGTATGGCGACAGGCTTCCATATACATCTTGTGTATATACCGGTACTTTAAGAGGGTTTCTATTTATTTTATGGAAACTAGCAGTTACGACTTCTGTTGTAACATCCATTTCAGGACGGTCGCGAGTATGTTGCGAATCAATTCCAAACTGTCCAGCATGTCTACTATATTTTGTTTGTAGACCCTCTCTTTCCCATGCTGTTGATGTTCCGATAGAAGCATCGGCTCCAGTGCGGCCAGTGCGAGTGTTTTTAATAATTGTATTTGTTGCTTCACCACTACCACTGCTTCGTATACTATAGTTTCTATAATTTAAACTGTTATAGACAGAATATTCTTCTGCAACAACATCTAAATAACCTCTAGACATGACTTCGGGTCCACCTGGGGCAGAGAACCTATTTACAAAGACCGTATCTTGTTTTACTCTAGATGGCAAAGTTTTTACGTTTTCAGCAGTTTCAGGAAGATTTTGTGTAACATTAACAAGGACCGATTGGCCATCAATAAATCTTTGAGAGGATTTATCTGGGTAGTTGCTTGCAACAACTCCGACTCCTTGAGCAACTGCGTTGACACCGATTAAGGTTAGTGGGTGAGTTGTCGATGGTAAATCATTAGCAAATGCGGTAGGCAGCAATGAACCAGTATGATCTCTAAGAAATCTTGGATTAACCAGGCGACCATGGGTTTGTACAATCTGATAATTTTTAGAGTAGTTTCCAATTCTACCATGAGCCGTAGTGCCCGACATACTAGAACTTAAAGATGCGGTTGTTTGTAATATGTTTCTAATATTAAGTGGTCGCTTGGCAGTCTCTTCTCTGTAGTACACTGCATGTTGCGATGCTGTAACTGGATATGGATTACGATCACATGGGATCACGTCAGCCGGGAAAGGATAGTCTGGTCCAACGATACCTAAAAATCTTGGATCAACGGCCCCAGACATTGAACCGCGCGAGTCCATTGCGGCTATGGAAGCACTGGTTGGACCGAGCAATATTTTCCATGCTTCGGGACGAGTTTTATGACTATCAAGACCTGTGCGATAGACATCGCTGACAGAGCTACTAGAATTAAGTCTTGCGTGGCGGGATTGATGACCACCAACCCATTGTTCTGTGAATGGGCCTTGCATCGGCACTGCGTTGTCTGGTCCATATGTATCAGCGTGGAGATTGGTAATTTGCAAACCATAATAAAAACTGCTACTAAGCTGATTACTATATCCTGTTTTTACGCTTGAGCTAACTAGTGTAAATGGAGAAACCAAATCTCCCTTAAGAACAGTTTCATAATCTTTTATCTTTTCATATGATGGACCATCTGGATCCATGTTTTTTTGCAATACAACAGAATACGTGTAATATTTTTTCTCATTTGGGTTTATAACGTCTCTGCAATCGTTAAAATCATCTACCTCAATATCATCAATTGTCATGATATTTCTAGGCACCCACATTGGACGATTGACACGGCCATGGCGTTGAGTTGCTTGTCTGACAACTCCTAACTTTTTGCTTCTTCTATAGTTGACTCCACCGTGATATTCTTTAGATTCTTCCATAGCTAATCTAAAAGGCGTAGTCCATTTTCTTTCCAACACTTGGGTGCTAGCACTCAGTATCATCTTGCGATCAGAATTTACCGTTCCTTCCGAAGAAGAGAGTGCTGAACCTTGGTGTTGCCTTTCGGCCCGAAGTTGCCACCAAGAACAGTTTTCATCTTGTAAATCACTTAACGGGTGATGGCCATATTTCCAATTATATAAATGTTTATTAATGCTAATAGCGCCCGTTTCGGGATCGTCTTTTTTCATTTCCAAAGTTGGAAATTTTGTCTGATATTTGCTTCGTTCAAGCAAATGACTTTCAACCATGTTACGAATATTTTCTGAAAACCTAGCAGATGCGGGAATAAGTTCTAAAAGCATTAGTCCCAATGCGTGGTCGATCCACTTGTAGTAATCAATCCATTTATCTAAGTCTATATCATTTTGAACTTTTTCGAAAAATAAACGTCTTAATAAATCTAACTGTTTGTACTGTGGCCTGTACCTTTCTGCTGGTTGACCTATAATGTTATTAAACTCAACAATACTACCAAACATCTTTAACATCTCTTCAGATATTGTTTGGTACATGCTTTTTTCAACAGCAAAATAGTGTGATATCGGTCTGCTGTCCTTATCAAATTGTACATCATCTTCTCGTAAGATATTTATCATATCATTACTATTGTGTATCTCGGGCATATTGTGACGACCTGAGTGTACATATTCAACTTTAACACTACCACTATCTTGTTGCAGATAAAAACTACCTCTGCCTGGATGTTGTACGCGAGCCAAGTTTGCGAACCATCCTAAGCGTTCATCTTTTTGTACTGGTACCCCTGACGATAGTGTGGAAGAGCCGGATGACGCATCGTATACATAAAATCCTGCGTCATCAGAGTTGGCAGTGCCAAGATGATCTCCGCCTCCATCAGAACCAGTAATATTATAAAAGTTCCAATGTAAAGCCAAAGTATCAATTTCTCTAATTGGAATTTTTTGAATATCGGACTGCAATGTAAATGCGTTTCTGTTAAAATTCATCGTTCCAACATTTAAAGGATCTCTAGCATGTGCTTTAATTGTGTCGTTTTCTAAAGACATGTGCCAATATCGTAAAGATGAAATACGTGTATCACTCCAGGCATCAGAAGCAACATTGTCTTTATCGCTAAGAGAAGCGGTAAAGTTTTGTCTGTGGGCTCCAACATATAAACGTTTTGCAGAGGCCATAAACTTTTTACCAACCTCATTTGTCATCGTGCCTGTTACAGTAAACTCATGTCTAACAACATCTGCATCCATAGATGTGCCAAAAAATTCAACATCAAATGTTCCAGATGCTGGTAGTAAGGCGCCTTTAGATCCAGTAACTTGATCTTCTAATTTTGTTGGTTTGACTCTTACAGCAAAATTCCAGCGTTGTCCCTTATACACATCATAATATAAACTACTTGTTAATGTAGGAATAGGATAAGGATTAGAAGACGAAACCATAAATGATACGTTTGTAGATTCTTTTAAGTCTCTAATCGCATAAACTTGAAAGTTTGCGGAGTCATCTCTATGGGTAGCTCCACCATATGTAAATTCTGTTGGTGTAGATGGGTCAGCAGTGTGCAATCCAAAAAGCGAAGCTGTAGTAAATGGCGTGGGAAAAAATCCTTCATGGCTAATTTCAAGCTTATCAGGAAAGATAATATCTGCTTCAACTGTCATTCCTAAAGAACCAGAGGCTTTAGAACCAGTTATATAGGTTCGGCCACCGCCATCAGAGCCAGTTTGCTGGTATATTGTAGCGTCAAATCTGTCTGTGTCATTAAAATCGGCATAAAATTTTCTTGGAGACGCAGTTCGATAGCTGTCTCTATATTTGTAAGTTGTGTTATCTGAATACAAGTTAATTTTTATTAACTCATCATCAACACCAAAACATCGAATTAAGTTTCTAAAAGATTTTTCTGTTCCCTTAGATTTGTAAATATACATCAAATTGTTATACACATTTGTATAAATCATATTTTTAATATGATGTATTTTTTCTTCAAAGTTTCTATCTTCGTCGCGTTGTGCCACTTCGTTTAATACGTTAGCATCAACAAAAATATCTGGTGCTACAAATCCGGCGCCTTCCAACATTCGATTTGCCCATGGCACAGGCTTATTAGAGCCACTTGGATATTCTACATCACCAATTGTATTTAAAGATTTAATCTGCAAGTGTAATAAGTCAAAATAATTTGCCATTATTTGAGTTAGTTTTTTTAACTCCTCGCCAGATTCACCGTCTTCATCTGTAATCCACTCGGGATAAGAGTTATAGATCATAGCTGGGTTTTGTATATCCCACACAGACCCTGTGGCCATAAGTCGATCTTTGATTACTTCATAATCAGGATGTATGTCGTATATAATTGGATCTTCAAACTCTACGCTGGCAGAGCCATACACACTGGCTGAAACCATAGCGGAACCAGTATTCCTAGAAACACTATTATTATATCCAATCCAGTTTCCATTTGTTACACGGCCAGAATAATCTAAAACAGTTGAATCGTAGCTTGCACTTCCTACAATACCTTCATTAAATTTGTAATATACACCCAATGTTGTATTAGCTACATCACTGTTAGTACCGCCACCTACCTGTGTCCACCAATTTCTACCAATCTCTTTTGAGTTTCTCTTAACTTTCCAAAACCTAAACTCATCCATCGAGGCCGACAATCGGGCGCCACCTTCAAAGGTTGTACTTGATGTTGCAAACTGGTTAAAAGTGTTTCCTGATGGAGAATGCCGAAGTCCACCAATGTTCGCGATTAACGAACCAGTAATTTCGTTAATATCAGAACCAGAAGCAAATCTTTCAGAGGCAACCAATGCACCGTCAAAATAAGAGCGTGCTTCTAAAACACTGCCTGTGTTTTGAAATGTGAACGCATAATGGTGCCATGTGCCATCCACCACATCGGAGCTTGCAATGGCTCCTGCAGCCAATGTCTGATCAGATACGCCCGTAGTACCAGACAACAACGTCAATTTCCAAGGACTAGCTCCGGCGGAGCCTGGATATCCCAACTCTAATGTGAACCTACCGTGGTGATCATTGTCAACTGCAACTGTAGCGTCAGTGGCGGAGGTAGAACCACTATTAACACCATTCCAAAGATCAAATACTGCCTCTCTGCTTGTTTTTGCAGATGTAACATAATTATCTTTTTTAAGCCAAAACTCAACAGAGACACCACCGCTTAAATCAGTTTTTAAGTTTGAATCTCTGGTGCCAAAGTCTGATCCTGTAATTGATGATGCTTGTTGATATAAATTAGCTATGCTAAAAGTTTCGTGTAGCGTATTGCTAACTACACCTGCAGATGCCGTGGATGGACCGCCTATAATTTGAATATATTCTAAATCTGTAGGTTGACCGTAATTTCCAACCTTAGAGCCGCTAAGATTACCCCATCCTGTAACTGATAAATGAATATAGCCCGTTGAGCGAGGGTAATGATTTTCTAATACGTGTAGATCTAAAGCAGTTGAATTATTTAAAAATTGTTGTACTTCTGCGTATGCGCCATCATAAGGATATTGAGATTGAATTCTTTCAAATGCATCTTTATAATATTGCTCTGCAGAAGAATAAATTGCAAAATTAGAAGCAGTTGTAAAATCAATAGGCGGTGTAAATAACTGTGCTTCATATGATGCAGAGGCTATTCTACGTTCAGACTCTACATCTAGTCCTTGTTCGTGAATAGATTTTTTTGCCGCTAATTTTGATATTCTTTGTCTTTCGTATAGATCTTTAATTGACATTTTTACTCAACTCTAAATTTAAATTTTTCGTCTTGTTCAATCCAGTTACCTATTGCACCATTATAATATGCGAATTCAATAGCATATGAGTAGCCTGACTCCAGCAATGATAAATCTAAATCAAAATAACTGCCACTTGCATCATAAGATAAACGAGTGTATAATGTGCTAGCAGTTGCATGAGGGATAACAGGCAGGCCATCTGCGATTCTAGTAATTTTGTAGGAGCCACTTTCAATTATTTTTGGTGGTGTCTTTGCAGTGGCTTTAGAATATATAGTTGGATTCCAGTCTTTTTCACGAACGAAAACTCTAAACCTAGATGTGCCTCTTTTTCTTGAATACTTTGGTTTTAGATTGGGCACGTTTGTAACATATTCGGTATCTGGACTGACATCGTATGCATCGAGTTTAACCGGTTTTATTGTTCCAGTAAAGTATTGGATAGAATTAGTTCCATCACCACTGCCGCTACTCCACACATCAAACAATTTTGTTAACGGTGTTGCTGCAGCAGTCATTGCAAACGAGGCACTATAAATACCTGTGGACACATATCCACCTGTTGCAAACAAGTTAGTTCCGTCAGCATGCGTGCAGTCTCCGCCTTGTGCAATATGCAGTCGATCTGTGTCAGGTCCGGTGTTTGCTGCAGATCCAGAATATAAACTTACTAGCAGTGAACCTGTTGTGCCAACAGCAGGAATGTTCCTAAGCTGACCACGAACATAGTTGTATAAATATATTGTGTTAAGATTATCATAAGATGGCGCAGCCGAACTACTATAGAAAAAATTTCCTCTATCATCTAGTTCAGAATCATCCCAGCGTGCTTCAATACACGGACGTTTAAACCAATATTGGGTATCTCTAGCAAAAAACTTTTTAGTATAATAGGAGCGCGAAGCATCTTCGTAGCTAGAGGATAGCCTAATTCCAACTCCATAGTTTGGAATACCGCCGGCAGTTCCAGAACCAATAATCCATTGCTCCACTAGTCTTGTAATTTCAATTTCAATATCCTCATCCCCTTCTACAATTGAAGCGGTATAATGAGATATCAAATGGGGAATAGCTCGACCAGAAGGATAATTACCCTCGGCAAATGTAGCAGCAGCATCAGTGGAGCCAGAATAGTAATCGCCACCAGGGTTTAGCCATTCGTTACCCTCGCTAGCTGTTAACCAGTTGACTGCACCTATGTCCTTATAGGACTCCATATCAAGACCAAAGCCCTCATTCCAAGAAGCAGAAACTGCCTCAATTCTAAGGTCATAGCTTGTAGGTAATGAATCGCTATGCTCAGCATTATATACTCTTAGCCAAAATTCTACATTGCCCGACGCTGGGATTTTACCGTCCGTTCGATCAGAGATTATTGAATTAGAGCCTGCAACTGGAAACTTCATTAAGACACGGGAAGCTTCATGCGATGTTGTTGTTGCCTGGGCGTAGATCATGAAAACTTCCAAGACATCAGCGGCACCCATATTAGAACCAGTGCCTCTAATCGCTAAGTCTTCTCTAAACGCATTTGTAATAGTAGAATCAGCATCGCATATATATCTTTTAATAGCCATTATATAACAGTTCCTATAATATCTTCAGCAGGGTATTTTACCTCAAAAACTACATTTTTTGGACACGCCACGTATCTTGCATCAGGTGTGGTGTTTTTGTCTACATTAAAGTTAATGTCAGAATACCTATTTAAACCTGCTTTTTTAACTATCTTGACTGATACGACATCCGACACACCTGGCACTTTAGCCAACGTTCTAAACACTTCGCTAATTGGAAAAGATTCTCCAATATACATTTTTCTAGCTAGCACAGTGTTTTGTATTGTTTGAGTGCATTGTAACAAAACTTGTGATGTAGACACTTCAAATCCTGCCTTTACTTTAAATTCTATACCTAAATTAACAACTTTAGCATCTAAAATATCAATGGTATCTCCTATCATTCTACTCTTATTTAACCAAATTTTTAAGTTTTCTTTTACTGCATCTGCTGTTGTTGTAAAATGTCCAGACGGGTGAGATGAAATAACATATAAATTTAAGTTTCTTTTAAAAGAATCATTGTCTCTCATTATATAACATCTTTTAACTGAACCAAACTTTGAAGGCATATTATATACTAAAGCTTCATAATCTTGTTTAGTTACTGCTCGATTCTGCGCAGAAAACTGATCATATATATTTCTTCTTAATTCTGTAGCAGATACGTCATTGACACTTCCGCCAACAATGGGCTCTTCATTATAAATCTCAACTGACTGTCTGACTGTTAAAGATTTAGCAGTTGCAAGACCTGCGGGGCTTTTGAACTTTAATTTAATTTTGCCAGTTTTATTTAATCCACCAACGCCAACTCCAGCGGATTTTGAATCCAATGTTCTATACCTGACAGTTAGTTTTGTATTGGATGGTGCGATACCAAATTTGTCAGTTTGAGTTAATTTAGAAGGATCAAATGCAGAATCAGTTACATATTCTCTTCCATGTAATTGTATTGCTACATCGGTTGGTTCAGCTAACGAGGGCGCATTAACTTCTTCGGTAGAGCCATATCCAAATTGTAAATAAAACGTATTGTCTCTTCTGGTTGTTATAAATCTTCTTGGAGCCACAATGGGCTTTAATAATGCATCAGGGGTAAACCCATCAGAATCTGGATTTGAAAAAGATTTATAAACTACATTTTGAGACAAATAATCAACTTCATAATACTCGTTTCCCTCGGTGTCAATTACTGAAATAACTTCTTGTAGATTAGGATCATTAATACTTAATAAATTAAACTTTTGAAAATTGCCAATAGTAAATGTTTTGCTTTGATACTTACCTGACATAACTTGGCCGTATGATTTGACAGCATAGTATTCTGGGGTTCCTGTGTCCTCGCTGACTCTTGCAACCACTATCTCGTTTGTTGTAAGGTTAAAATTAACATCGTGCCTTAAGATAAAAGATAATCCTGTGCTTGAGCGAAATGTGCTACCCTCCTGAAGCGTTGGAAGATATCTGGTATCAGGTCCAAGACCGTTGGCCTTTGCAGGGCAAAGACAGTAAAATGCAGCGGTTCCAAATGCTGTTGAGGCACGGGGTTTGTGCCTATAGCCCATACGATAACCGTGTCTAAGAATATTATTTGTTTCAGTGGCGGAATCTAAAAAAGCTTCTGTTGCTTGATAATCTAGATAAAATGATAATACATCGCCCACATAAGCAACGGTGTCAATCATCAACGAACCAAATGAAGATTGATTAAAATCTTGAAAAGAATCAGCATAATATCTTTTAGCAAACTCTACTAATTCACCTCTAATAGAAGTAAACTCTCTATTGGTATAATTAACTGATGGTTTTACGTCTTTTGGCATTATAAATATTTCCTGTATTAATTAGTAATTGTGAATAAAATTATAGAGCGCCTTCAGAAAAATCTATAATTATATCGTCAGATAAGCCTAATGTATTAATCGCATATCCTAATTTGATACCCAATACTTCGTCTCTTGATTTTCCATCTGTGCCTCCAACAATAAATTCTAGCTGTGTGATAACAATATATGGCAAGTATGTTCTTACTTGTTCATCAATTCTCAAAGCAATTGTCCTGTGTGTAGATTCAACATTTGGTTCAAATAAATATTTTTTAAGACCAATGCCAAAATTGATATCCCAAGTTCTTTCGCCTGGGATGGTTAACAAGAGCATTTTAAAGTTTTGTTTTATCTGTTCTTTAATTTCTTTTGTTAATTTAAAACCGTCTTCGTCAGATCTGGTTATTGGTAAACTCGGTCCCCATCCACTAGGCATTAGCTATCCTCCTCGTTGGCCTGTAACTCATTACAACCATAGCCTCTTTCATCATTTGTAGCATGGCGTTTGCGCCGGCGGCGTTTCCACGGTGGCTCCGACTCTTCATTATCAACGCTTGGGATTTGTAAGAAATCTCTCATTCGACCTTGGGCGCCTCCAGTTGATGTTTCTTCTTCGTCTTCATAAGTAGAGTCGTCTGCACCATAATAATCTCTAAAAACTTTTTTTACATAAAATTTTGCATCTTCAAAACATTCTTGATTCCATCGACGGAAGCCGCGAACGCCACCTGGGGCTGAGTCATTGCCAAATGCCTGGACAAGCGCAGCACGGACTTGGCCATTAATGTTAGTTATAGAACCCCAAGCTTCTAAATTATCACCAGGGGAGTCTGCCTGCTCGTAACTTAATGCCCATGGCCCAGTTGATTCTGTAAACGGCGTTGGAAATTCAAAACCAGCAGCTTGGTAATGTCCAATTGATGCTACAAATGTATGTACATTATAAATTGCTAACATAGCTACATGATCAGTGACTGGAAAACAATATTCAAATAATAGTTTATATTCATTTGTGTTTTTTAAATAATCTAACATGCATTGATCATCGTAATCGGAACCATCAAAATCCATCAAATCCATATCTTCAATCTTAAGTTCCACCGACACAATCGGGCATATATGATTTGACTCTTCTATGGTGCTTGGTTTTCCAGCTGACTCGCTACCGTGTATGCCAAGCGGTGTGCTCCGGCCAGAGTCATTAACAAAATATGCCTTTTGTTGCGCAATAATCTCATCTTTAGTCGGGGTCGCACTGTCATATATTGAAGTAAACAAAGTTCCAACAGCATCATCATAAACATGACCTTGGCCTGTTGATAATTGTGCCATGCCTGGTACAAAACATAATCTCATACCATAATACCAATTGCTAAAGTAATCACTTATATTACCAAACAGTAGACCGCTTGTTTCCGAATCTTCTTCAGAAGAAAATGTAGCATTTAAGTATGATTTCCAAGTTTCTATGTTAACTACACCTTTCAACATAGAATCGCGGTCTATTATATCTGACAATGCAGCAGTTGCGCTTAGCGTTTCAATATCGCGTTCAAGGGCATCTGCAGTTAGCACTACGTCTGTTTCTTCGTCGGTTTCCGTGTCTACAATTCTAATATACTTTTCAATTATAAACCATCCATCAGCAAAGCGGTCAGGCACATTGTTTGGATCATCTCCCAATTGAATACCATTATAGGCAGTTTCGGAATCTAATAGCGCCCCAAATCTATCTTCTGCATCTTCGGTGGATAAATGAGATGGAACATCCATTGTCGGAATCCAGTTTTTGTTGCTTTGTCCTAACAACAAATTATGAATATTGTGATATTTTGGTTGCCCTAATACATCATATACTCCTGCCAAAAATTCTTCAAACTTAGCCTGTATCAATGCTTTTAACATTACAATCGCATCTTGTTCGCCAGCAGCTATATTTTGAGCCCATGCTTTCTTCCATTTTGTTCTAAACGGATCAAATCCTAGCTTACCTTGTACATTGTTATTATTCCAGTTTCTGGTTATGTGTTTAATATTTAAGTCTGCTTCTTCAACTACGCTGTCCACCTCAAGCATACCTTCATCGATGTATCTTCGGGCAACCCTAACAGATTGTTCCAAAAATTCATAATAGTATAAACTTGGCGTCAAAGATGGTATATATGCTCCTAAAAATAATTTTGCAGCAATCCCAGAATCTTCTTTAATTGAAGATAAAACTTTTTCTGCAACATATGCTGACCACAATTTGCTATCTGCAATATTTATGGTGCTCATTGTAGCATAACCTCTGAGAAAAAGTTCCATAAAATTCAACTTTAAGTACACCATGATTGCGCCTTCGACACCAGCCATAGAGACAGTAGACATAATTCTGTCAAAAGGAGGATCATTAACACAAACCGGGTTTTCTTCTAATCGAGGATCATCTGTTAGCGATCCTTGAATTGAATCTATCTCATCTAAAAGACTATCCCAGCCCATCGGATCTCTAGATTGAGGTTCGCACTGCTCCCAAGCGGGCACTAATTTACCCGCCAAGCCTAATAATCCAGCAGAGCTTTTTATGGGACTAAGCGGATACTGATCATTTGAACCAGATTGTGTTTCACCCCAATACCATGGTGGGGCTGCGGCAGGATTAAACTCTTCGTCACTAACGTTTGCTTCTGGTCTGCAGATTTCAAACGAAAATCCATTAATAATTTTAGAGTTTAAAGTATTGTAAGTATTTTTTCTTAAATAATTATGAAGGTCGTTTATTGCTGTGTCAAATGTTGATCCTAAAACTCCTTCATTAGAATATAATGAATCACGCATGGGATTAGTTATCAGTGTTGCAAAAGCCGTTGCTTGTTGAGAATATTTATCACTTAAATCAGGACCGCCAGGAAACAATTCTTCTAATGCATCCACAACACCTTGTGAGTATCCTAAATCTGCTTCAAACAAATATAATATATCATCTTCGCCATCCCCTGCTTCGGAAACCAGCAACCTTTGTATATTTTCTGTTGATGGTAGACCAGTCTCGCTATCTACAATAAATGTCCAGTGCCTAAGAGACACTTCATAAATACTGCTTTTAGCAACGCCCGAGTGGGCACTGTCTTTATCACTAAAGTGCATTAATGCATCAGGGCTTCTATAATAGGTGAAAACATCTGCCAATGTATCAACTGCATCTTCTCCAATACTGCCGGGATCGTTTACTGTGGTTTCATATTCTATTCCTTCCTCTCCAACAACTAAACTATCATATCCAACGGTTCCGTTAATTCCGCTTGGCGCATCATGAATAAATACTGATTTTTTCTCTGGTAGCAATACAAGTCGCTCAGTTGCAGATCCTGTGATCGTAGCAGCAAAACTACCCACATGACTTGCCATAAAGTTGTTTCTTAAATATAAACCAACAGTTTTTGGAAATGAAGCCTCTGGGGCGTTTATAATCCCATCGCGGCCATTCCAGAAATTGTACAAATCACAATGCTGTCTTAGGGGTAAACCAGCTTTGCTGCTTAGAATATTGTTCATATATCCATTTGTGCCTAAAATATCCTCATAATACGCCATTATTACGCCACCAAAAACATTATTATGAAGGCTGTCAGAGGACAATTCTCCACCGGCGATGCCAATATCTTCAGCTTTAGGTTGGGCTGGCACGATAGGGGTTGCACAACTGCCATCACTAAACAATGGGGGCATATTGTCTGCAAGATAATCACCTATACCTTGTTGGGCTATATCAGCTAAATCTTGCATGTTGTCATCTAAATTTCTTTTAGCCTGGTTCAGCTGATCATTTAATTGCTCATCTGTCATGTTTGGATCTTTATTTAGCATTAACGCTGCTCTTAATTGATCAAACGCTTCAGTGTCAACACCATCTATACATAACATTGGATTGTTTTCATCTTCGGGGATCCCAACATTTGCAGCTAAAGCTTCGTACTTTCTATTGAAAGCCTCAACATCAATCATCCTACAAAATGCACCAAACATTTTTTTAACGCCTATTGGATTACCTAATGAACCAGCGAATGAGGGAGCACCAATCTCAATTGCTTTTGAGATCATCTTATATGTTGATTCATCTGCTTCACAGTTCATTAAGGCCACATATTCTGGTTTTGTACATACTGCACCTATGCAACTTACAAGTTGTTCAGTATCTTCTACCATGCCGGCTAATTCTCCGGGTGTTGTATCAGATGTAATACCAATAGATTGTAACAATTGTGATGTAGCTTGTGCTACTTCTTGATCTGTAGCTTCTGCTGGACAATTTGCTAGTGATCTTAAATCATCCATTATGCCGTCGATACCATGAGCCAAAGCACTTGCTGTAAGCTTTCCAGCATATTCTAATATGTCACACAGCGATACAGATAGAAACTTAAATGTTTTGCTTAAAATAGATAACATTAGCTTCATAAGTAAAGAGCGCACAATCCTCTTAGCATGTGCAATTAATATGGCTTTTAAATTGTACCTTGGCCTTCTTCTAGGTGTATGAAATATTTTTGGCAAAGTAATTGGATCGCCACTTCTACATGGATTAATATCCAACCCATTAAACCATTCACCAATCGGTGGATGAATAGTTCTGGCGGGAGGGCAATCTATAGCGGCAAATATTTGTTTGGCCAAATCAAACCCTGGCAGTCCTTCAACAATGTCTAGTAATTCGTCCCAACGATCTGTAAAATACTCAAGAATCCAATTTTTGTAATAATCAATTACAGCATCTAACATTTCTTCGCCATCGAAGCGAACGCCCATAGCATGAGGCGGTGGAAAGTCATCAATATTAGCGGTCCCAAATTCACCTGGGGTGGACGGTAAATTGTAAAATATACCACCGGGGTCTAAAATATCAATTGTTACTTGGCCTTCTTCTGTAATTTCTGATTGTTGTACAAAAGATATAAATGGATATGGCGTATCATAATCTTGACCTGTTTCTTCATCAGTGACACTACCATATGCTGTTTCAATTTCAACAAGGATATTTTCTAAGAAACCATCTTGGCCGGCTTTTAGAATTGCTGCGGCCATTTCTACTGCAGTGTCATATGCAGTCCTTTGCATTTGAATAGCATAAACTGGAACACCCTCTGTCGATTCAAACAACACTTGACCGACTGGGGATTCTCCTGCGGTGGTCAATCCAAAATGTTCATAGATTTGGTCTAATGTAATAGGATACTCGTTTCCCGTTTCCATGGCCAAAAGTTCTTGTTGTTGGTTAAAATATTCTTCGGCGCCAGATTGATCAACACCTGCTTCTAACGGCAGATCAAGTCGCGTACTGGTCGGAACAAAAACTCCCTCACGAACGGGCAAATATCCATATAGAGTACTCCAAGTTTGTGGACCACAAATTCCATCTACTGAAAGACCCAACATTTCTTGTATAGCTTCAATGAATGCTGTCATTTCATCGCCAAAATAATTGTCATATCGGGCCGGCGGTGTCGAATCTCGGCCTGGTGTAGTTGGTACCGTGTTTTCTGCACCAGACATGTCAATAGATTCAGGCAAAGCATTTATTGCCATCTCGCCAAATATTTCAACTAGTTTTTTCTGTAATTGCCAAACCGGCCAGCCGGTCATTCCATTTGTAATAGTTGGAGGTATAAATGCTACACCTGGCCTTGCTCCAGTCGCTTCATTATCAGTCTCTTCATTATAGTCAGATAAAAGATCAGAAAACCAAAACATCCAAGTCCAACCATCAATAGAGCCAGCAGCAAGCCCAGTATCTTGAATTCGGTGACCATAATCTTCGTGAAGTCTTGCTACGGCTGCTGCAGTTTCAGAACCAAAGTCCCCATCAAAACCATACTGTGGCATATCATACCTAGATTTATAAAGGCCGGCTGCATCTGTTTCTGTCCAGCCGTTCTCATCCCAGAATTCTCGATTTAAGCCCCCATAGAACCCTCCGCGTGCGGTCGCAACATTATTAATAGTAGCATTCATATCACGAACGCCGTCAACAAAATCTTGTGCGGCTTTGCTTTCCAGGCTGATCTCGTTATATGTAATATCTGGCGGGAGGCCGGATGCGAACAAAAACTGTTGGACTGCGTGGAACATATCACTCCACTTAATCGGTGAATCGGATTGAATTATGCTGGAAACAACTTCGCCACTGGTTCCTGAAAGTTCTGCACCGTTCGCTTGTGGGTTGCAAATTTCATTAAGATCAGTATTTTGATCGATAGTTTGCGGAATTGTCCACATGTCTACACTGTAAAGGTCTGGGTTGTCTACAAATACAAAGTACACTTCAGTACCAGCCATGTCTCCACTACCAAGAATGCCAAAGTAACTAGTGTCATCAGATGCAGTATCAGGGCCAGAATGAGGTGTAGGCAAATTTGAAGTAATGGGTAAATTATCATATGCGTTATATAATGCTGTTGGTAGATCCTGACTGGCATGATAATCCCATGGTATACCAATTTGTCTTGTAGGCAACGTTCCAGCGCTTGGCATAGCAT
>MDSZ01150513.1_pt1 | contig 20905 bp, 11 predicted proteins | sample 811201 | NCBI WGS metagenome assembly MDSZ01 (sample SAMN05326647, study PRJNA326480) | marine metagenome | isolation source: seawater | place: Indian Ocean: North | collected 2010 | reverse complement strand
TTATTACATCCGCACCATTTATTTGTAAGTTATTATTAAATTGTTGTACTGTGGAAGCTGAATATGTTTCCCCTTGTATCAAAGCAAATTGTTCATCTATAGGTGGTGTAAAACACGGAACATATAAATTTTCTGAAGGAGTAAATATAACATAAAAGTTATTTATCATATTATCATTGTCCACAGCTCTTGCTCTTACAACATAACTATGATTTATTTGTGGAAATTTATAACTACATTTTACTGCTAAATTTTGGTCATATCGGGGTAGATTAAATGTTAAATTACCTTGATTGAGATTGATGAGATTACCTGTAGGTAAATAATAATCTTCTAAACTATTATTTACCAATTGTTTTGCCCATTCGTTAGTTGGTTTGTTACTTGTAAAATTTAATTCTAGTTTTTTATCACCTTTTTGGTTATCTATAAATTTAAGACTATTAAAAGTGTCATCATTAACTTTAGGGACCGTTATTGGACTATAGTCCGTATCTACAGTATATAAAGCTCCTTGTGAACTTTTTTGTTGCATAATCCCTTCTTCATCTATATATTTTTCGGCACTAGATTTTTTATGAGCATTAAAATATAAATTTTTCTTAACATAAAACTCATCAAATTTACTTACCCTATAAGACGGGGAATATGTAGAATTTCCACTTAAATCTATTCTATGTCCCAAATTTAATTTAACTAAAACCTCACCACCCACAACTTTAGAAGTTCCAGACCATTCTGCTTCATACGATAACTTAACTTTATCCCCACCACTTAAAGAAATCAAACCACTATCAATGTTAATTGGAATGGATGATTTAAAAACAGTATTTCCCGTCGCACCACTACCAAATACTGTACTATACCCACTAAAAGTATTTTGTACTTTATTGGTATATTGTGTGAGATAAGCGTCAGACTTTGCTCCGAGTACTGGGTCGTTAGATACACTAAAAACATCTAATAAAGTTTCAGTATTAGCTGTATTAATTCTTTTTAAAAGTACTTTTAAATTAAATACTGTTAACCCTGAATCCGGACCGTAACCACCTTTGGGGGGTAAATTTTTACCGTCAGTGTCCTGTAACACGATAGAAGGTTCATCCAAACCTCCTCTTAATATAGAAGCTCCTATTAATCTTTTTAGTTCATAGTCAGTAGTTGGGTAACTTTGTGCAGAAAAAACAGTAGAACCTGTTTGGTAATTGTTCATGACGTAGTCTGCCCATTTACTATCTTCATAAGATACATCTAGGTACGCGTTATACTGGAATCTATATATTCCATTTTCCTTACATTGATACTGCATGTAATTTCTAGGAGTGCCCGTATTAATTAATAAATTTCCTCCGTTACCAGAAAAAACTTCTTGGGAGTAGTAAGGTACGTATCTTGGGTCTTTTACATTAACTAGTGGATGATGTTGTGCTCTATTTATACTAGAAATCGGAATAGTAGCTTGGGTGGATGGTAGTACATCTTTTTCGATGTAAATATCATAAGTATTATCCACACTAGTCCCAGTATTTGTATATGCACTATATACAGTTCCTCCTGTAAAAGTTTCTTTAAATCCAGCATAAGTAGTAGATAGAAAATCAGTATATAAATTTCCTATTGGTGCAGAGTAAACTTTTTCACAAGTCCAACAATCTTCCCAATTATATTCTTTTTGATAGTCTGTACAAGCTTTAGCACAATCACCGTCTAAAGAAGGAACATCCACTTTTACTACGGTCTCATCAGTACTATCAGAAAACTGACAGGTACACTTTTTCTGAGCGGGATTGTAAATTCCACCATACGCGTTCAATAATGTATCTTTAGATGGACACATTTTTAAACTTTCTACATTGTTATTAACCCTTTTAATTTGTAAATCACTAAATATATCTGAAGTAGACCTTTCAACCCATTGGTCTAAACCTGTAAAAAATCTAGGTTTAAATTCTAGTTGTTGGTTAGTGTTTAAATAATAGTCTGTCTCTAAATTAGCGATTTGGTTTTGTTTTAATATTTGGTTAAAGTTATCTCTATGTTCGGGTGAATAAAAAGAGTATTCAATACACTGATTACAGTCAGAAAAAATTTCATTGTTACTTAAATCTACGGGCCATGATAATGGAAATTTTTTAATACCATTAGTATAATAAGGAGAAGATTTAGTAATTTTACCATTATAAACTACTCTAGAAGTATTATATGGTAATTCTCTTACATCATCTTTTAAAAAATTACATAATGACATTTTATAATGTTCATCATTTTCTATTATAAACATATTACTACTAATAATATTATAATTTTTAAATTCTGGGATTCTGGAATTAAAATTAAATTCAGCTACCCCACTTTCCACTTCACTTTGTGTTAGTGGGACATAAAAAGTCTGAGACGGAGCAATATCTACGTCTTTAACATTTGTAGGTTTTACTATTTCTATCGGAGAAATAAATTTAATAGATTTAAGTCGACCATGGGGTGTACTCTTATGGATTTTACCCTCCATAGCTCCTTTTTGTGAATGAATGTGATACCACCCTACATAATTCTCCCCATTTTCTTTAACATATTCATTTCCAGAGGTATAAAGATTAGACACATTTTTTCTTATTTTTCTATTGTTTCTTCTTTTTTCTTTTGGGTTGATTATGAAATTACTTACAGGTTTATTATGGTTAAAAGCTGCTAATTCTACATTAAAATTCAAACTAGTTGTTTTCATATCTAATAATGTACCAATAGAAGGTAATATCATTTCTAGTTGATTATTTTTACCACTTACTTCACTAGGATATGGGTTTAATTTACCTGAATTAGGAGCCCATAATCTTCTATTGGTTAAAAGAGATGTTTGATTATGTGAAGTTATACTAAATAAAGATAATTTTTTATTATCAAATAAGGGTAATACTACATCCGTACTAAATTTAGTTTTTAAAGAAGGAGTAATATCGATATAGGGGTCCTGGACCGTCGGTGAGGATAGAATGTAATTTCTATCTGCGGGTACTCCAGGTGCAACATTAGATGTACTTACACAACTTTCATAAGGAGTAAGACCCATAATAATTTTAGTTTTCCAATAGAAAAAATTAGATTTCCCTACATACACCTTACAAAAACAATCTTCTTGAGGTGTTAATGACCTATTAAATGTTTTATTGGTGGTTTGTTGTGGAATATTTTCAGATAAAGTTTTTGGTAATTTATTATTTCTTTTAAATGAAATTTCATTATCTACAAAGTTTCTACTTTCAAAATAAAGATACCCATCACTTATATTACCATTTTTATCATAACCCACATACAAGTCTACCGGAGCAGATAAATCATATCTCATATTTAAAATAGGATAATTACTGTATAGGGTATTTTTATATCTCCCAAACATAGAGACTTTAACACTCAAATTTGTGAATGTTTCTCTTAAATCTAATTTTTGTATATAATTTTCTAATGCCATTATCTTATAATATAAATTCGTACCCCCATGGTGGTAAAGCGTTTTCTGTTTCTAATAATTGTGCAGGTTCTACTACAATTTGTGGTGCATACATTAGTGGTTGCATGTTATACCCCCCCACAGGTGGTGGTGGCATGTTAGCAGCTTGTACTGGTGCAACATTACTACTAAAACCATTAGTGATTAGTTGGATTGCTGTTATGACACCTGGAGAAGGTACGTTAGTTAACTCGTCAGGGTCTAACCCTAAATAATTGTAAAGCGACGGATAAGTAGATTTACAAGTTACCCTTAGTGATTCGAACTCACTTCTTGCACTTAAAGTCATTCCAGACTCTGGTATATCACATGATGGATAATTAGAAGTTTCACCTGTAGGTATAACATAGAAACTAGGTGTGGTTGGTGGCATGTTGGTGTAACCTGTAGTTTCTAAGAAACAACATTGTGTATTAGTAACTCCAGTACAGGGACCGCCGCCACCGTCATCATCATATACACTACCTTGAGTAACGGCAGAGTACATCGCTTGCCAGTTATAAACAAATTTATCTCTATGAAATAATGAATTTTCCACCCTAACTCCTCCTTGCCACAAAGTGGTTGCAGGTATAAATTGTTCTAGTATTTTAATCCAAGTAGTACCTAACGCGTTTGCATAATCAAACAGTTTATCATATCTATATTCATTATTTTCCCCACATTTTTGTTTTATGTAATCTAAAAACAACATTTGAAGGGTGGGATAACCACCTGTTTTTCCATCATCAATAGTTAACCTATTTTTAACGTTTATAAACGTAGAAATAAAACCTTTTATGAATTTTTTAAATGAAAAATCTTTAGCATTCATTAAGGTTGCGGTACTATCAGTTTTACCTTTACTCGGGTACTCTACTATAGTGTTGTTCCATCCATATCTAGAACCCTCTAAATAGGTACCATCAAATGGACATCCACTTAATACTGATTGATTCCAAATATCATATATAAAAGCTTGTGAAGGGTTTAAAAATATTTCTGTATTTTTAACATTTATTACTAATCTTTCATCACTAGTATGATAATCTGCATATCTATAATTTTCTAAATTATAATCTCTTTCTATTTCTTCTCCTGGAATTTTAGCATAAAGAGCTAAAACTCCAGCATTTAATTCCGTTATATGTGGGTCCCTACATGCCGTATAACCCACTTCACCATTTATTTCTTGAGTATGAGCTCCTTCACAACCAGCTTCTCGTGCTTGTATTTCCGCAGTTTCCCTATCTCTCCATACAGGGATTCCATATCTTAATGTACCTATTAAATTGTCATATTTAACTGTTTCTACCCAAGATTTTTTATCATCAATTTTAGGGTCTAACCCAAAACCAAAATGCATGTATGGGAATCTTCTGAATCTTTCTAGATAAGGAGCTCCTGGGTCGTTTGAAGTGACATTTTTAGGTAGGTTACCAAAAAACCCTCCCCATGAAAACTGATTAAATTTTGTTTTGATGGTTGGAGAACATCCAGTAAATACTGAATTTTCTAAATCGATAATAACATCACCTCTATGTTCTATAGTTTCTTCATACCAACCCGCACCTCTTTGGAAATAATAACTATTATTTTCTTGGGGTTTATGTGGGTATCCTTCAGTATCTACAGGATAATCTTCTCTTGTAAATGAGTGTGTGAATGTTTCATTAGGACCTAAAGAGTGGAGTATATTTATAGAATCATAGATGTAAGTAGGATAATTAACTACACCCCCACTTATCATACTAAATGATTGGTCAAAGGTTGGAACTGGATTCTGTAAACACTCAACTTCGTGATAATCTGGTGGGCATTCACATCTGTAAGCTATACCTGTTATAGGGTCTACATATGGTGTTTGTAAAAAATAAGGAAAGGATTGGGGTACAGGAATATTAAGATAGTCATTATGTTTACAACAAACTAAAGGACATGGTGTCTCAACTTGCCAATCCATAGCAGGATATGTTTTCATAGAAATTGGAGCGTCGGCCAACATAATATATTCATTAAACTGAATCATTGACTCTGGTGCCCCTATAAAATCAAATAAAAATTCTATTACTTTTCTAGTCCCTTTAGATTTAAATAGGTAAGCTGTGTTCATTAATATTCTACGATAAACCTCGATGTCTAATTCAGCTGGTGTAAGACCTATCGATTCTCCTGAAAATTGTGGTTGAGCTGTATCTAATAAAGTATTTAATAGACTATCATGGGTAACAATACTCGGTGTTTTCCACCCTAACATTAAAGCAAAATTCCTAAGAAGTTTGTTAGGTACATTTTCCAAACCATCATAAGTAATATTACTCATGTATTCTATACCATCTATAAACCTTTTAATATCATCAAAACTTCTTCCATAAATTTGTAAAGTTTTTTCTACTTTTCTGTCTTGTGTATCAAATTCTTTTAAAGCCCCTGTGGTTAAAAAACGTGAAACTAGGTTAGTTTTGTCTTCATCTAGTTTTTTACCAACATCTACTAAATTTTGGACATAGTCTAAATATTTTTGTGATGTAATATCAATATTTACCAAATCAGCTTTAGGCCACGTATAACTTATTTTCTTTATATAGTTTTGCCCCCCTTCTGTTTCACTCATTACTTTAAAAGTAGATGTGTATTGTGGGGTAGTTCTTTGGTTTAATAAAAATTTTTCTACACTATCTAAATCATCTAAAGATTTTTGACTATGATATTTTTGAGGTTTAAGGTAGAATGGTGTAGTAGACGGTGTTGGGTCTGTCCCAAATGGAGAACCCGACACAATTAGTGTCATATTAACTGTATTCTCATCAACCGGAGTATAGTCTGTTATTACGTATTCTGTTTTGCCACTACCACTAAAACTTAATGCGTATTTAAAATAATTTAAAGAAAAATTTCTAAGTTCTGAAATTTTACCTAAACTAGCCTGTTGTGTGACGGTACTAATAGTATCTTCCTCCTCAACTTCTACATATTCCATATTCATAGAGGATGTTATACCTAATAGTCCATTTTTAGAAAACTCTATGCCGAATGGGTTAGAAATATTAAATCTAGAAAAGGTGATAGTAGTTTCATCGTTTATAATGTCATAAGAAATTGAGTCTGTTGTGTTGGTGGTACCTCCTGTTAGTTGACTAACACCGTTAACATAAATTGCTGCTGGGAAAAAATTAATTATTTGTTGTGTCGCTACTCTTAATCTTTCATTTAAGGAACCGTATTGGACTAGTTTACTTATATCATCGGTATCTTTATTAAATTTAATAAGAAAAGCATTGTTACTGAGTAATTTAACTAAATCCTCATCACCTTTAGCTAATAATTCTAAAGTAATAGGTTCAGAGAAACCACCAGTTTCATAATTAAAAGTTAATTTCTCCCCACTAGAGTCGGTTACTGAAAAATTACCCATCGTAGCAAGAGCAGAGCCATTGGTAAATTGGAGCCCTACTAGGTTATCACTGAAGGTCCCTGCTCCATTTCCTGGTGCTGGTGGATAATAGAATTTTGCCATTACTGATTAATTATAGTATTAAAATCTTTACTAAAGTCTATCTGACTTCCTCTATCTTGTCTAACTTCAAATAGTTGATTATCAAACTCATCTCTAATTTCAAATAAGTTATATTGTTTATATATGTTATTTGCCCCACTTAAATCATAAAGTGTATATATACCATCCTCAATAGACTTAGTCTGATTACCGTAAAGTGCAATAGCTAAAGTATCAAAATCATGGTCAACCATTTCAATTTCTAGTGAAATCGGATTAAAAAAAGTATTAGTAATAATAGTTTTTTGAGTTGGTTGACCTATAAAAGGTATCGCGTTAGGTTGATTAGTAGGTGCTGCAGTAGGTGATAGGGTACAGAATACTAAATTAGATGGGTTATCTGTATAAACATAACGTGGAGATACTTGGTTAGTTTGTGTTAAATTAGTTGGTACTGGTTCACAATAGAAATTAGATGTTACTACTCTATAAAAGTTTGGTATTTTACTTCCATTTTTATTTAAATACTCTATCCTATACCCCACTAAATTCATTGGTGTAAATCTATTTCTAAATTTTTGTTCTACTTGATTTAAATCAAATACTAAACCTTTTACGTTAGGTAAAGCTGCTAAAATACCACAATCAATTATTTGTGTTCTAACCTCAATAGGTCGTATCATAAGTGTGTAGATTCCTTTGGTGGAAAAAATATTACTAGGTAGGGTTAAACTATATAGCCCCCCTAATATTTCTACTCCTGGTGTTGCTGTGGTACCGGCTGCGGTATTTGCATTGTGAACATAAGGAGCTAAAACTTGCTCAGGGTCTAGTCTTCCTAGTTGAAATGTTTGTGTTTTTTCTCTACTCGGTTGGTATTGATAAATTATTTCCACGTCTATCGGTGAAACGTCTGCTGGTCTTTTAATTCCGTAAGCTCCTAATGCCATAATTTAATATTTTTCTTCTATAATTTTATAATAACCATAACCATGAAGTTCTAATTCTCCTATGGTTGGGGTTTGTGCTAATCTTTGTGTTCTCTCAAACGGAGAAGTTTTCCCTCTTTCAATAAATACATCTGAACGAATTTCTGGTTTCTGTGAAACGTTCATTAAAAACTCTTCTTTAGTTAATCGCGGCATACATTTACCTGTTGGTGGTGGTGGAGGGGTTGAGTCAGGTACACAACAATAAAAATTCCTACTTACTTGTTTCATTTTTCCTCTCCATTCACTCCAACTACCGTCAGGATTAAGGTTATAAAATTCATTATCTGCAAAAATAGCTGGTGGTGGGTACCCATCACAACCATCAGAAGGATTTTCATAAATTAAAGGAATACAAGTCACTTGTTGTTGTATTTCTGACTGTGTACTAATATCATTCCAAGGTACACATGCTGGTGTATCTGGTATCCCATCCCCATCAGTATCTACATCAAGACTTGTGTTTTGTGCTAAATAAACATAACATGAAGGACCAGGTTCTGCTAAACATTGGGTTGCACAGGCAGCATAATTTCCCGTACCTTGACCTGCGGGTACTGTAGGCCAGAAAGGTGATGTTATATAGGGGATAGGATTAGTTTGTGATATAGGTGGTAATGACTGATACTGTAACCATGGTTGTCCAGCTACTAAAGCTGCTCCTTGTGTTGACCAATCCAACTCGTAAACATCACCTTGTAAATAATAAGAACTAGAGTCAAATACTGTCGCGTTTGCGTTATTAGTATATATGGTCACTTCATTACTAGTTCCTGGCATTAATATAATGATATCAGGACAATCACAACTTGCAGGAGTTGTCACGTCTGGGGGACAACATGAACAATAGGGAGCACACCATGCTGGAATAGGTGGTGCATAAGGAGGACCGTCACAATACTTACAACAGTCATCTTGTATTAATTGTGAAGTTGCATAAAAATCTGAACAATCTATACCCCCTGTAGGTCCAGGTCCTCCAGGTCCAGTACCTATTCCTGTTCCTGTAGGTCCGCCAGGCATTCCACTTGATTGTTGACATGGAGCCCACCCATCTAAATTCATAGGATTTTGAATTTGACTAGGATAACTCATACCTAAAGGATAAACGGTTAAATACCAATAACTTCCAGAACCTGCAGGATATTCCGCTACATCATATTGATAATATACGGTGCCCGGTGTATATGTACCTACGAAATTAGTAGTTGATGCTCCATTACTTATCGCACCTGGACAAGGAATGGAAGTATTATTAACCGGAAGGCATAAACATGGTTTATATTCCGCATATATAGCTGCAGCCCCCGCTGTAGCATCCGATATCAATTGATTAACAGTTTGTAAAGGTGTAGTAATTGAAACTGAAAACCCTAAGCTTTGGACATGAGTTATAAAATCATACCAATGAGGTGATACTACATTCCACGAATAGTAAGGGGAACCTACGGGTATTGATATTCTATAATTAAAAATAGTAGCTAATTGTCCACCTGCCACGGTACACGCGTCCGGGTCATTTACTGTACCTGTATTATCTACATAATAAAAACTTTGAAAGTTATCATAGGGATGATTTGCAGCAATATAAGCTATAGCATCATAACTACTTCCCGTAATCGGGATTTGTGTTTTATTCGAACAATCAAAAGCATTCATAGTTTAAAATGTGTAGTTTGAGACAGTTGATTTACAACCGTTATTAGTTCCAGCTCCATTAGAATTAGCATAAATACATTCACAGTAGGAACCGTAAGTGTGTGGTGCAGCAGTACTTAAAGTACTTTGTTGTATATTAAGTAAAGCTACTGATGGATTCGCTAGATTATCTGGATAGTTACAAGGTGTTTGTCCATTACATAAAGGCCATAAAGCTGGTGGGGCAACATTTTGACCGTAAGATGTAAACATTCCTTGTGACGCATTTAATACTTGACCGGCTTGGATAGTTGCTATTTCCCAAGAATACATTGTTCCACCTATCGGCTTTGTTTCTCCTCTTGCATAAAGTGGATTACCTGGAGGCCAAGTCCCAGCTATATACAAATTTGCCCAAGGCATCCCAGCATTCCAACTACCACTATCTGGTATAAAAATACCATTATCAATTCTTACACACCCAGAACCTCTAGGTGAACCAGCCGTTTGGTTGGTGTAAATAGGGGCATTTTGTAAAGAAGGATTAGATGGAATACCACCAAAACCATTATCTATACAATCTTGTATTTCTGTTTTACCTGGTGTTTGTAAAACTTTTGATGGTGCACTATTAGAACCTGTTTCTGGAATATCAGTATAAATATTACCCATCCAAGTGTTTACACATTCATCATACTCATATCCTAATTGATGTGCTGCTGGAGGGTGTCCATAATTTTGGTATGTACATGGGAAACCTGGCGTACCATAAGGGTCACTATTTGAATTTGCCTCTGCCCTAACATTTAATACATTATCTGGGTCACATATCCATATTTCATTTCCAGTATAACCTGGTGGGTAAGTACATAATCCTGGGTCATTCCACCCTGTCCAGTTAGGGTCATCACATAAAGTTGTGTTATAGTTACTAGCTACAGGGTCACAACATGCACCACCAATAGTAGTTCCGGTACCTATAGTAGTTCCGGTACCACCATAGTTAGTTCCTCCAGGGTCGGTTCCTACTGAAACACCTGTATTACCATTATAATCACAACAACTCATATCCATACCACCTAATACATTAAGACAATCTGCATTTGCTATAGGATTAAAATTAAATGCTGATGAATCCATACACCCGTCTATTTGCGCTCCCGATGGAGTTAAAGTAGATTGACAGTTTTGATTAGGACATGGAATCCATTTTTGGTTAAATACAGTTGGGTCGTTAGGTGGTATACCCACTGTTGAGCCTCCAGGACTAATTGAGTAGTAACAACAACCACCAAAACTAACTATAGTTCCAGTAGTATAACTTGTAGTAGGGTCCCAAGGTCCTAGATTTTGAGTTACGTTTACGCCCCCTTGAACCCCTAAACAATAGTCACAATCTTGAGGGTCTAGTGGGTCCGTATCATCTTCTTCACCACAATTTTGGGTAAATAAATTATATTCATTTAACCCTACGGTCTCTGTTTCAAAAATAGTAATGCCGTTATTGTAATCAAATAAAGTTACAGGACTATTAGTCGATTGGTCCGAGATGGTGTAAGCAGTGTATGTCGCATCGGCAGCGATAATCTCGCCAAATAAAGCAGTCCCCACATTTCCATTAGGTAATTCTACTTGACCACCTAATGGTACTAGTTGGTTAAGGAAATACCCGTCACCTAAGAACCCACTATTACTTCCCGGGGTATAAGTCCTAAGACTTGATAGTTGACTTTCAGTTACACCAGTAATTGGTATAGGTGTAGAAACATAATTAGCTGTAATATAATCATCAGCTGAGAGACCACTGTCTAGTGGACCATAATCCGAAAATCCAGACATGGTCACTGGTGGGCCTCCATTAGGTGGTATAAAGGTATAGGTTATACCGGTATTAGGGATATTAACATTACCACCATTTTCACAGGGAATTGATACTGTGTGGGAAACAGACGTAATCCCCCAAGGAGCGACCATTTGTACAGTTATTTTATAAACCCCGTTACTTCCATAATTATGTACTCCTGTTATATCAGGATATTGTAGATAATCTATAGCTGTACCATCACCCCAATCTATTGTGAAAGTTGTTTGTTGTGTAGATAAATAATAATTAAATTCTGTATTATTATTTATTACAACCGTATTAGTAGTGGAACAACTAAAAGTAAAATTAGAGAAAGTTTCTTCATGAAAAGCTCCACCATCAAATGGAGTATAAAATCCAGTATCATTAAAATCTTGGTCTAAAAATATAGCGAGTTGACCTAAATCTAAAGTAGTACTAAAAGGTACTGGTATGGTGGGTTGAATCGCACCAGTGCCCGGTATACAGGGTTCTTGTGGTTCAGTACCCGTAATATATCCAGTCCATATTTTATATTTATACGTTTCCATTATGGGTTTATATATTCAAAAAATTGTATAGGAGTACCACTTGTACCACCTACTTCAGCTCCACTCATACCTACACTTGAATTGTATTCAAAAAACTTATACGTATAGTCTGAACGGTCGAAACGCATTCTATAATAAAAAAAGTCTCTACCTTTAAGGGTATACTGAGTTGGTTGTTGTGGTTTATTAATAAATCTGTGTATTTGACCAGAGGAAGCGTTAAAAAATTTACAACTCATATAAAAATCTATATTAGGGATTACAAAATTGTTTTTTAACCATTGTATGTAGTAGTTTTCTTTTCCTCTACCTACACTAGAAAATTCGAAATCGGAAACTTCTATATCATAAAAGTAAGGAGCTCCTAAAGGGTCGTCCGCATAAGCACTTTGGTACGCTAATGGGTCATAGTTTGGGTCTGCAGGGTTATTGGATATTTGTTTAGATACCCTATTTCCATTGTTAGCGGGTAATATAATAGAAAAAAATATTTTGTTTCCAGTAGTTGCTGGTGAACTATAAAAATCAAATTTAAAAAAACTTTTAATAAATTTGTTTTTTCTATCTTTAATATTAGGATAAGTAATACCCACATAACTATAATCAGGTTCGTAATCTGCTACGTTCCCACTCGGTGTAGGTAGTGTAGCAAATAACATGGAATAAAAAATATGAAAATCAGGACCTATTGTTTTAGGACTAAATCTTTCTGTTTCAAAATCTAATATAGGATTAATGTTGTTTTGAACTTGGTCTAAATCCCACAGATTTAAAGCATCACTTTTACCCATTGATTCGTCAAAGGTATTACCTATAGGGACTACAATATTAGTATCCCCCGTTAGTGTTCTCATGGTTATTTTATTCACAGTCATCTACACTCAATGGTCCTATAATTTCATCCGTTAAGGCTGATTTATTTACGTCTGGTTTTATAAAAAAGTTTATATTTTTATATGTATAATGATGTCCATTTACAAAAGGGTAGTCAACACCATTATCTCTTTCATCAAAAAATCCTATTTCTAATAAACTTCTCCACCTCCAAAGATTATCATATTCAGAAAATGTAGCATAAGGAGGTACAAATCTATAGTCTTTATACGTTACGATACTGTTAGAAAACTTTCTAATAGGTACAGTGTAGTGTGGTTGGTAATAATATCCCTCTTGAATAACATCCCCAGTCCCACCTGAATTAATTAAATTGTTATTGAAGGTTAATCTATGAAAAACTTCTGACACTACTCTTTCTCTTAATTCAAATTCATTATATTCTACAAAAGCACCTAAAAACTTATCACCTTTTTTGGGTATAACATTAGGTGTTAACAATTGCTCATAATTGTTAAGTGGATAAGGGTCTATAGAACCATTAGGTATAAAATTCCACGACCAACCAATACCTGCGGTAGTTACGTTTGAGTTAACTGAAGAAGAGCTTCTCCATAATCTTGGTTCATTTGCTGCTAAAATAGTGATATAAATATTTGATAGGGGTCTATTGAGGTTATCTAAATACCCACCAATATCTAAATCTTTATTAAAGTTAAATAAGTAAGACTCTGTTTGATTTTTAACTACCGTATGTCCACTCCCAAAAGGTGGAGACTGGTCTTCCCTATAATATCTTTGTCTTTTAGTGTACACACCTAATTCAAAAGCTGCTCTATCCACCACTGATTCATCAGTATTACTTAACAATTCATGTGTGTGTACATAATATCTAGATGTTGTTTCTGCGGAGTTATTAGGGTCAGATAATCTTTTAAATACACCGACATCACCATCAGTCCACCCAGCAGTGGGTTCTCTAAGTATTACGTTAAATACTTTATTTTCTGTCCCATAATGTTCACTACCAAAAGAAAAAACTGGCACCAATTCACTACCATTAATTTGTGTAATTTGATTGACCGCTCCTATAAGATTTATAGTGGGCCTATCTTGTAATAAAATATATTCACCATCCAATAAACCGTGGTCAACAGGACAAATAAATTGTAATGCCTCTTTTCCGTTTATAGTAACACCAGAAACTGAAAATGGTATTCCGTCACCAGATACAAAAGCTATTCCATCATCAGTTGGTAGATTAGTATAGTATTCCATTTCCACAAAAGAATTACCTGAAACAACATATGACTCATATATTTTCCAATTACCTTTATAACTTGTGGGTTCAGCATAACCGTGAACTGTTGTCATTCCTGTTGGTGTGAAAAAATCAAAAAAACTAATTGATGGATAACCATCCGCTTCCGTTGCTGTAGATAATGGAGCGGGTGGGTAATAATATGTCCAGAATCCTAACATTTTACTATCTGTCACTGTGCCGGATATCGTATTATCTACTAAAGGACTTATCTTACCATATGGACGATATAGAGTACATTCTTCTTTTTCAAGAAAATATTGTTCATTGAGATTTACTACCGCATTTCTTTCAGCCTCTAATAAATCTCGTGTAGTATTTTCTAGAGTATGTGAAATACTAATATCCTTATCTAAAGCCCCTTGATATTTTTGAGACCCCCTTACAATTCTTATAGGTTGACCGTAACTCATTATATTACAAATAATTCATCCACTTCCTCAGGGTCTTGTGGTAATGGTACATATTTCTTAACAAATATATCCATCGCTGTAGCTGATGGTATAGTTCCAAAATAATAGTGATATCCTGTACCTAAAATCACTTCATTATCTGGGTCAGCGTAAATTGGTGTTGTTTGATATTGCCATGTCGCACTATCTTGTAAATTTATAGCGGCTATGGAATTTGTTCTCCATTTAGCATCAGTACCTTGAAACGCTGGTCCACCCCCTGGACTTATAGTGTTTGTTTCCCATAAATAAATAGGAACGGTCTGAGATGATTCATTATTCCAATAAACTAAACATTCTCTAATTTCTGTACCTGGAGAAACCATATTAGTAGGGAAGGGCACATCAACACTATTAAGTATACGTGGAGCGATAGTCATTATTTCTGAATTAGGTGCACTCATAGAATAATCGGGCCAAATTCCTACTGATGGTGGTGGGGTATTAATCGCATTGGATATTGTTTGTGGATTCCAACACGGACCAAAAGGTGGGTATTGTCCCCCTGGATTTGTCCAATATCCCGCAGGAGCGTAAGCTAATCCTAATCCAAGAGCTGGTGGTAATGGGTCACCAATTACAGCACCACCCCCTGATAATGCATCTTCATCATCAGATGTTATCTGGTCATACTCTACCACCCCAACTTCGTTAAATTGTGAAAAAATAGATGAAAGATAACCACCCACTTCTTTATGTCCCGAAGGAGAATTAAATATATGTCCAATATTCCAACCCCCCGAACCATAATTTCCTAACTGAACTATTCTTTGTGCTACACCATCAAAAATAAGGTCACCAGGATTAGTATGTGTAGTAACACCTATATTATCGGAAACACTACAACCATCTTTATAACCTTCCATTGAACATATCTCACCTATATATTCTTGTACTGGACCTAAATCCATAATAGTAGTAGGGTAATGAATGTTTCTTCTATTTTCCCCATTTAATTCAAATAGACCTAAAAATCCCCCTGTAGTATTATTAGATATTAATGCTGTATCTGTATCTCCTATAAAGTTACCATTCATATCGGAAGGACATGACCTATAATAAAATTCTTGCATCTTAGGGTCAAAATGAATCGTTTCAGCACAGAATTTAGCTCTATACCCTAGGGGTTGGCTCTCATCCGGTTTTAACTTAGCTTTAAATTGAAAAGCGTATAAAAATCCACCGACCCAATTATTTTTATATGTGTAATTTAATAAACCGTCACACATCGCTCTAAAAGTAACTTCAATTCTTCTCCATCTTTTAGGTGTTTCAAAATTTTGACTTAATGTTCCACTAGCTAAAGCACCAATTATTGATTGGAAGTTAACTAGATAGCATCCGTCCATCGCATAAGTTGTTGTCCCTACAATATCATCAGGACTACTACATTGTAAGTAATCATCACCGTCAGTATCATTATTTGGATTATCATCACCCTCACCCGCACAACCTGTATTAATACAACCAATAGCGGCGTCACTACAACTACAGGTTTCACACTCAGGAAATTTTGTAACTCTTAGTTTAACACACGGGAATAAAGCAGAACAAGTTAAAGGTAATAGAGGTATCGGGTCTACCACTGGAGAAGAAGCTCCAAATAACCACGCAATTGCATTAATGATAGCAAAAACTACATTTACTATTATAAGAATAACATTAATGATTATCATAATGATAGGAACAATAAGACATAATAATAACATTATGAGATATATGAATTGCCAAAATACAGAAGTTAAGGAAGTAATAATCTGAGTTATTATTATGTTAAAGTTAACATTTCTAATCGCTGTATTAATTGGAAAAGGTACTCTTTCCCCTTCACATGATTGTTCTTCTCTAGGTACTATTTCTTTTATACCTGTAAATGATTTTCTGTGTCTGTGTTTCCAAAAATTATGAAATTGTGAAAGTGTATAAACTTTTCCAAAACTAAATTCATAAAAATAATCTGAACAGGTTAAAAGAAGACCAGCATCTCTAGCGGGTTCTGGGTAATCCCAGTAATTAATAGAGAACGCATATGAAGCTAATTTTTCATCTCCGTTATACTGTTCGTGTGGTGAATTACCTATCGTCCCACTTCCCCCGTTTTGATTGTATTCCCTAATATTAGGGACTAAAAATCCTGCACGTCTTCTTAAACGAGCATTACTAGTAGTATTTAAGGGTTTTACCCTAAATCTATATTTCCCTTTGGTTGGTACACCTTTGGTGGGGTCTTTAGATATTACCTGTTCTCCAAATTCATTGGTAATCATAAAATCAATATTCATGGGAACATTTATAAGAAAGGAACCGTCTTCGTTAATAGTTTGGCCTCCGTCAATATCAAATCTTTCTAAAACGGGTATAATTTGGTCACCACTACCTGGATTGTTAGGGTCTTCTTCTTCTTTAAAAAACGGAGTAAATCTTACTGATTCTATTGTACCAGCTTGTGGATTTACATAACATAAATCTCCTTGATGCCATCTAGGTCTACAATTTTTATTCATAGAATCTTTACCACTTTCGGAAGCTAAAGAACCCATAAAAACAGCTGTAGGTTTTATCTCCACACCCAAATCTCTTAAATCAAAATCACATCTAGTAATAGATGCTCCACATCCAGCATTATCATCACCCCAAAAAGGTCTTACTTCTACTTGTTTTTGTGTTTGAACAATTTGAGGTAGGTCTCCTAAATCAGGACTTGATTTAAATCTAGCACCATTAAATTTAGATTCTGCAAATCCTTGGATTTTAAAGTCTTCTGGTACCATGGAAAAACATCCCATATCTGAGAGGTCTACATTCATCACTAACCTTTGAGACCCTAAGGGTACTCCGTATATCATGAAATCACCAGCATCGTTAGTTTTGGCTGTAAACTTGTAATATTTTTTATAGACATAACTTACTTCTTGATTTAATAAAACATCATTTAGCCTAGGAAAACTACCAGTAGGTGTATGTCCATTGTAACTAGGGTCTTGTGGTAAAAGATTATAGACATATCCCGCTTCATTTCTACTACCAGCACTTTTGTATGGGTAAAGTTCGTTGATGACTATATTTTCTTCATCTTCTGTATCTATAGGTAGAAATACTGCTACTTTTGCGTTGGGAACTCCGAAACCACCATTCGCTAAAACTCTCCCCACAATGACTCCAAAATCACTACAATCTCTTTTATAAACATCGGTTTGGTGAATGTTGAGACTTAGTATCTCTAACATATCAAAGTCTTGTTCTAGATTTACTGTTACAGAGTTATCGACACCAACTTTAGTTCTTACTCGAATATTCTTTCGCATACAATTTCTTTAATTAATAAATACTTATACTGATAAAATTAAAGATAGTTTTATGGGAGAGTATGTAAACCTTTTAAGCGTAAACTGAATTATCAGTTTGTTTTACTCTAATTTTAATATCTTTAGATGGAAATCTTATTTGAGCTATTTCGTCTGGTTGGAAAATTATACACCCATCTACTAAATTAATTTGGTTTTCGGTATTTGGTAGAAAAGCTTGTGTTACCTTAGAATTAGAGTATTGACCACCTACTTTATTAAATACACGCATGTCTACAACATTAGTAACTCCTGGTTGACTTACTATTTTACTACCTAATTCACTCATATTAAGTTTAGTACCCATTTCATTATTCTCAGGTTTAAAAAAGTCAGTTATTTGTTGTATTACATTATTAACTATCTCGCCTTGACTAACCATGTTTTGTATTAAAATATCTACATCGATACCTAAATCTATTACCGCTCCAGAACCTATTTCAACATAATCATTTAACATTCTATAATTAGAAAGGTACTCAGCTATATTTTGTTTTAAAGTAGATGACACAGCAGAAGTAAGTTCACCTGTAGGTGTATAAGATAAAACATTTACTTTAACTTTATTTTCTACTTCTATCGCACCTACTTTTGCAGCAGCCCCAAATTGAGCTGGCATTAATCTTACTTTAGAAATATAATCATTAAGTGTGACTCCACGATTTTGTGCTGCAAAATTAAAAGATATGTAATTTCTTATTTCTTCAGTTGGCATTAAATCATCACCACCTATTGCTGCCGTAACATTGGTTACTTTTAAACTATTCTTTACCCTAGTATTAATAGCTGGAGCTGGACCAGAAACTACAAAATCTACTTGTCCAATTGATGTTATGGAACCTGCACCCACATTAGACGCTTTACCACCACCAACTCTATACTGGATGAATAGAGTGGTATTTGGTCTCACTGCAGAACCTAATGATATATTGTTGAAATATTTGGATGCGTTGATTGGTGTCCCGTATTTAGAAAAACTATTTAACAGGTCTTGTGAAGTGGTATTTCCTCCCCCAAAAGTTAAAAAGAAAAATCCTTCAGGTGTAAATTCACTTATAAATCTTTTTCCAGTTTTAATGTATTTTCCAGGTTTAAGTCCTGGGTCATCACTAGGAGCAGATGGGTCTATTACAAAAATTTCTTTTTCCGCTAAAGAATCTACTTCATAATATCTATCCGTGGATGTTGTTAAAAATTCTAAATCTGAAGGTAATGTACTATACCCTAATCCAGATTTTTCTATAATAGAAGTCACACCTAAAACATTTCTATCTGGTAAAAATATTTTAAAAAAAGGTTTAGAGTCTACATCTGTAATAGCTTTTTTAAATATTTTAGTTACACCATTAATTACTACTTCTCTTTTTGTAATAGTATAGTTAGTTATAATTCCATTTGAATCTACATTAGGTATTTTAGTCCTATTTGGAACCCCATCTACAGAATAAGGTGACGAAAAATCACAATCATTGGCCAATTCAAATACTTGCCCCGCCCCTCTAACTTGAGAACCTCTTCTTAAAAATCCTAAATAAGTTTCATCTTCTTTATCACCAAATGCTGGTACTATGATTGAAAAGTCACATAAAGCGACTGAAGGTCTGTTGCCCGGTATCTTTAATCCATATGTTCTAGCTATATTATAAAGTGAACTTCTTTCTTGAGCAAATTGTAATACGGTTTCTTGTAAACTTCTGTCTATTTGATAGTTTAAATTGTCAGCGACTGCAGCGTTTAAATCTAAAAATACTGAGTATATAGAACCGTCATTCGTATTTTTAATTAAGTTAGGGTAATACGTATTAGTTAATCTTATAAGTTCGTTTCTTATACCTAAAAAATCTCTTTCGGTATAAGATATTTGTTTTGTATCTTCAGTATATGCCATGTTACAAATTAATTATTATAAAATCTCTATTACCGAATACATCATCTCTCATACTAAAATCTATAGAAATTTTTGCTGTATGTTCTTGAGTTCCGTCTCCAGCTATTCTATAGACACTATCATTTAATTCAGTAGCTACTATATCATTTTGGTCTGTTGGCTGAGCTAGGTCTATTTTTTCTATTTTTACTTCATTAATCTTTACATTAGGGAGGTATTTTGAAACAGCTTCTTTTATTTCCGAGTCTATTGCTTTAAATGTGTCTGCGTCTAGCTGGTCAAAAATAAACTGATAGAGTCTAGTACCAAAATCTGGTAAGAAATATCTACTCCCTTTTCTAGTTAATAATAAATGAATTAAATTAGCCCTAATTTCCTCTCTAGGAGTTGTAGTAGTTTTTAAAAAAAATCCACTAGGACTGTCCTGAAAAGGAAAGGATACACCATATCGTTCTCTTGCAATTTCCATATATTATAAATACCTATCGTTCTACTTTTGCAAACATTTCTTGCATAATGTCTTCTATTGCCCCTATAACGGCGTATTGGTCATTATACCAATCACCTTTATGTTTAGCAATTAGACGTTCTAAGCACACTTGTAAATCTTCAGCCAATAAATCCCACTTATCTGGTTGTGACTGCCAGTGTTCTCTTAAAACTTTTTTAATTAGTGGTTTCATATTTTATAAATATAAAAGGGTTACTTAATTTTAGAAAGGTCTTTTCTTACTTCTTTATTTAATTTTTGATGAGGTGGCCAATAAGGACAGTGTTTACAACCACTACCACAACAACTTCCTCTTTTTAGGTGGTATTCTTCTGTCATTACTACTTTATCACCTTCCCAATAGAAGTATTGGGGTTCACTCACTTTCCCTAAAGTTTCCTGATAGTGTAATTCACTTATCCAATCATCTTTTCTTATCATTTTTTTATCTCTATTACTTTTTCTTTATGTTCACAGTGGGGACAAGTTATAGTGTTAATATAATTTAAATCTTTATGGTTATCTAAAGATAATAAATGGTAGTCAGATACTGACCACCATTTATTACATTTTCC
>MDSZ01053760.1_pt1 | contig 20906 bp, 20 predicted proteins | sample 811201 | NCBI WGS metagenome assembly MDSZ01 (sample SAMN05326647, study PRJNA326480) | marine metagenome | isolation source: seawater | place: Indian Ocean: North | collected 2010 | reverse complement strand
TAAATAATAAAATTAGATATTTAATTGGAGATATCAGAGAATTAAAAAGATGTTATTTAGCGACAAAAAATATAGATATTGTTATCCATGCAGCAGCCATGAAACATGTGCCAATATGTGAGTATAATAGAGATGAAACTTTTAAAACAAATGTTGAAGGTACAAATAATTTAATAAAAGCAGCAATAAAAAATAAAGTCAAAAATTTTTTATTTATAAGCACGGACAAAGCAGCAGACCCAACCTCAGTAATGGGAGAAAGTAAATTGATAGCAGAGCAAAATATTTTAAAAGCAAATCATAAATCTAGTACAAAGTTTGCTGCAATTAGATTTGGAAATATTTTGTTATCAAGAGGTTCTGTCGTATTTAAATTTATTAAACAAATTAAATATGGTGATAGAATCACTGTTACTGGTAAAAATATTTCAAGATTTTTTGTTTCTATAAATACTGCAGTAAATGCAATTTTTGAATCATTAAAAATAATGGATGGTGGTGAAATTTTTGTAATAAGAAAAATGCCAGCCTTTAAAATAATAGATTTAGCTAAGGCATTAAAATATTTTTTTAAGAAAAAAAATAGAATTAAACTTATAGGTTTAAGAGAGGGTGAAAAAAATTTTGAAAGCTTAATTTCCAATAAAGAGTCTCTTATTGATCATAAAAAAACTTCTAAACTTGCAGTTGTGGTTCGTAAAAGAAATAAAGAACAATTAAAAATTGTAACAGATTCTAGAAAAGCTTCACATCTGCATATAAATGATATCACAAAAATTTTAATTAAAGAAAAAATATCTAACTATTATAATAGAATATGAGTTTTGCTAAAATTGATCAAAGTTTACATAAAGATACTATTAAAAATTTAAGTAATTTGGTACTCCGCAATTCAAAATATAATAAAATTGATAAAAATCTTATATTAAAAATAAAAAATTATCTTGTTAAAAATCATTATAAAAATAGTTATGGTGGGACATGGGAATGGATAGATTTAAAAAAAAGAATAAACCATATTGAAAACTCAATTAAATCTGAAAAATATTTTGAATTTAAATTATCTAATTTCTTTAGAAATAATTTATCTTTTGGAATTATTAGTAGTCATTGGGAAAAACAAAAAAAAAAAATTGGAAAAAAAATTTAGTTTCAGATATTTTGAAAAATATTAATAGCTGGGAAGAGTTTACAAAAGAAAAAAAAGAAGATTATAAATATTTAGATAATTCAAAAGATCCAGGTAATCCATATGGATTATTATATCAAAATAACTTAGTCATGATTGATACTCCGAGGCATGACTATTACGCAAAAAAAATTATTGATTTATTAAAAAATAAGAAAAATCCTTTGATATTAGAAATTGGAGGTGGATATGGAGGTTTGTTTAACCAGTTATTAAAACGAAAATATAAATTTAAATATGTAAATATCGATCTTTTTAATACTCTAATATCAAACTATTATTATATAAAATCCCAACATAAAAACATAAATATTTCCTTAAAAAAAAAATTAAGTAGCAAAGATCTAATTAAAGAAAATTTTTTTTTTATACCTTTTTCAGAAAAAATATTTCAAAATTTAAAATTTAGTCCTGATTTAGTTTTTAATTCAAATAGTTTTTCCGAAATGAATATAAAAACGTTAGAAAAATATTTTAAATTGATTAATAGAAAATTAAACCCAAATTTTATATTACATCAAAATAGCAATGTCTTGCTTTTCCCAAAATCAAAATTACATATTGAGATACAATCTGATAAATTTCCTTTAGACAAAAAAAAATTTAAAAAAATTTATTTTTTCCCATCTATATTTCAAGGGGGGTCTGGTAGGTATAGAGAATATTTGTTTGAGAAAAAATAAACTACCAAAATTTTGGCATCAAAATCTTAGTTGGTATAAATTTGAAATAGTTATTTTGCAAATTGATTTTCTTTTTTTTTTTAACTAAACGTGCGATTTCTAATATTTGTTTTTTATCGCTTACTCCTATTACAATCTTATCTATCCAACTTTTCTCTAGGATATAATACAAACATATTTGCAACTTACTTAACTTGTATATTTTAGGTAAAATATTAAATTTTGATATTAAATCTCTTTTTTTTCTAAAATGTTTTATTTTAGAGATGCGACTAGGCAAAATACCTTTCAAAAAAATGCTTCTCACGTGAATTTTTAAATTTTTATTTTTATTTTTAATTTTTTTAAAATCTAAGTTATTCCACCTATGATCTAAAATATTATACGGTATCTGGATGCAGTCTAAATTTTTAAATTTAAGACATTTTAAAAATTCATCTGGAGTATAGACTGAAACACCAATTTTATTAAAATATATATTTTTAAAACGGTAAATTTTATTTACATAATAAAAATTATTATAAAGAAAATCTTTAACATTATGGAACATCAAATAATCTATTTTTTTAACTCCAAGTTCTTTCCTAGATTTAGTGAGTAATTTTATTGGCTCAAATTTTCTTTTATTATCAATTGTAATTTTAGTAATTACTTTTAATTTAAATCTCGAAAGTTTTTTTCCAATAAAATATTCAGATTTCCCATAAGATTGAGCTGTATCTATTATTTTTAAACCTAATTTTGAAGAAGTTGATAATATTTCTTGAATTTTCTTTTCTGATAAATTTTTAGGTTTTAAACCATAATTATTTCCAAAGTTTGCTGCACCTAAAATGAATTTTTTCAATTTCATTTAATTTTGAAGAATTTTATTCCAATTATCATATATTTTGAATTGTTCTAAATGGCTCTTCACTCTCAAATAATCTTCAACAGTGTCAATCGAAAATTTTAGTTTTGAGTAATCTTTTCTGCTAAATTTTTCTTTTATATGATTTAATTTTGACATTTTTCTTAAAGTAAAAGTAACGTGTTCATTATTTAATTTATTATGTTTTTGTTTACGTAAACATTTAACTTTAAATATCTCAAGATTTAAACCATATGGTATTTTAAAGAAATTATTGTCTGTAACGAAATAGTCTAATTTATATTTATTAAATAATGAAAGGCTTTTATTTAAAAATTGAGAGTCTGGAAGTGGATTATCTCCTGTAGCTCTCACTATAATATCATCATTTCCAAAGTTTTTACTAATACTTTTGAATCTTCTAAGCACATTTTTTTCACTTCCTTTATAAACTTTAATTTTATGTTTTTTTGCAAGTTTTACGATTTCTGTATCTTCTTCTTTTTTTGTTGTAGCAATTATTAGATTATGATTTGTATTTTTTGTAAGTCTTTTAGCACAATAAATAACCAAAGGAAGGTTGTTTATTGGATGTAAAGATTTGAAAGGAAACCTTTTTGAGTTACACCTTGCTTGCAGAATAATAGTAATTTTTTTTTTCATTTAGGTTTTATTTTGATTATTTAAATTTAAAACATTGTTAGAAACTTTTTCAAAATCATTATTATGACTAACCACAACAACAGTAGTATATGTTGAAATATTTTTTATAAGTTTTATCAAACTATCTGTATTCTCTTTATCTAAACCTGCTGTTGGTTCATCTAGTATGAGAATTGGTCTTTTTTTTACAAGACATCTTGCTAAGCCAAATCTTTTTATCTGACCACCAGAAAAATTTTTTGCCTTTTCTCCCAGAATTTCATTATATTTATTAGGTAATTTATTAATGAGATCGTATAAATTTACTTTTTTTATTACTTCATTTATTTCATCTTTTATATCGCTTTTATTAAAATCAAAAACAAGATTGTTTAATATTGTATCATCAAGTAAATAAATATCCTGAGGCATATATGAAATATTACTTTGCCAATTCACAATATTTTTACTTATATCTAAACCATCCACTTTGATCTTACCATTTGATGGTTTTAAAATACCAGTTAATAATTCAATTAATGTACTTTTGCCCGATCCAGATGATCCTGTTATTAAAGTTAAAGTATTTTTATTAATCTTTAAATTTAAATTATTGATTACTTCACCTCTTTCTTGAGTATATTTAAAACTAATTGACTCAATAGAAATTTCATTTTTAAAACTAATATCTGTGCTGTTACTGTTATTATAATTTGAATCCTTTTCTCTAATGTATAAATTTTTTAAATCATTTATTATTTCTACTGATTTATGAGTTGTAGAAATTTTTGAAATAATTTGATTTGTTCTTATCATGGAAGGCATCACTTTTATTAGAGCTGAAGCAAATAAAGTTAACATTGGTAAATGGTTCTGAATTTCTTGATCTTGAATTAAAAAAAAACTTAAAATAAATAGAATTGAGGCAATTACAAAAATTTCAATTAAATATTTTGGAATTATTGATACAGCATTAATTTTTTTAATATTATTAATTTCATTACTTAAATTTTTTTTGAAAAAGCTAAGCATGTATGTTTCATTTTTAAAAATTTTGATCTCTTTAAATGAACCATAAATATGATTAACAGTTTTTATAAATGCACCTCGTAGTTTCACATTCATTTCCCCAAGTTTTTTTAGATATTTTTTTGTGAAGAAAATAAATAATAAACTTATCAAAATGATTATACCTATCCCAGGAAGTATAATTTCTGGATAAATTAAAGATGAAAAAATAATTATAAATAAAATTAAAGAGATTTCTTGAAACAACAAAAGAAAATCTCGTAAACAATTAGATGTATTTAAACTCTCGCCAGTTATATTTCTTACAACATTTGCTGAATTTAAATTTAAAAATATTTGGTAATTAATGTTAATAAAATGTTTTGCGCTCCTGTACATTAAACCTTCTCTTATCGTTAAGAAGGAAGTCATTATCAAAATATTAATAATATATAACAAAACATTTTTAATTATAAAAATGAAAAGAATTATAATTGAAGAATAAAAAATTATTTTTAATTCATCATTAATTAGCAATATATATTTTTTTAAAAAGTCTGGTGAAAAATTTATGATACTTTCCAAATCAATTATTGATAATAAGTAAATTGGAATTATTCCTATACTAAAAGTCTCAATTAATGATGCTATAACGCTTAAAATAAAAACAAATAAAAGTATTTTTTTCTCTTTATCAATTAGTAGATTTTTATAGTATGAAATTAGTTTCCACATTAAAATTCATATATAATGATTTATCAAAAAATTAAAGAAATATCCAAACTTACGTATATAGAGTTATTAGCCACTAAACTTTTAGTAAAATAAAATGATAAAAAAATTAATTTTGTATTTATTTTATTTTCTTCAAAGATGCAGATTCTATAGCTCTTATCCTAGAAAAAAAATATATAGGTTTATATTTAAAAATAAGAAAAAATATTTTGAATCTAAAATTAAAATTAACAGATCTATTGGCTACATTAATGTTAAATATGAAGATCAGTATTTTTTAAAAAAAAAAATAGATCAATGTATTGCAGACGCAATCAAAATTTATAATAAAAATAAATATTCAACAGGATCAAAAATTTATCTTAGAAATATATTAAATTTCGAATACAATAAAGAAATAAAAAATTTCTTAAATTTTTTTCTAGATGAAGGTATCGTTGATACAGTTAAGAATTATTTAGCAACAGAACCTCTGATGGTAGAATTAAAGTTGTTGCATTCTCCAATTATATCAAATCAAAATAACAAAAGTGGATCTCAATTGTTTCATTGCGATTACGATGATGATCAAATTGTAAAAGTTTTTTTAAATATTTTTGATGTTGATAAAAATACAGGGCCCTTAGAAGCTTTATCAGCTGATAAATCAGCTTTTATTAAAAAAAAATTAAAATTAAATTTAGGAGAACATACCGATCATATTGAAAATTATATCACTAATGATGAGATTAGAAGTTTTATTGGAAAAAGAGGTGATTTAACTTTGATAGATACATCTAGTTGTTTTCATAGAGGTAGTTATGGAACAAAGAAGGATCGTTTAATATTATATGCTAATTTTGTCTCAAGAAATAGTTACAGATTCACTCCTATATTTAAAAATGTGAAGGACCAAAATATTAATAAATTACATTCACCTTTATCAAAATTATCATATTTAGTTAGTAGCAGGGAAAAGAAATTTTATCTTAACAATAAATAATGAAAAAAAAATTTCTAGAGAAAAATATATTTTGTTTGATCCCTGCTAGAGCTGGATCTAAAAGAATAAAGAATAAAAATATAAAAAAATTAAAAGATAAAGAGTTATTTTTACATACTATTGATTTTGCAAAAAAAAATAAATCTTTCCATATTTGTTTTAGCACTGATAGTTTGAAATATTTAAATTTAGCAAAAAAATTTTTAAATAATTTGAATCTAAGCCTTAGACCAAAAAAACTAGCAAATGATACAGCAAAAACTTATGATGTAGTTAAATATGAATTGTTAAAAACAGAAAAGCTTTTAAAGAAAAAATTTAAGTACATTTTACTTTTACAGCCAACTGTTCCTTATAGAAAAGAAAGTGATATAAAAAAATCAATTAATTTTCTAAATAAAAAAAATGTAGATTCTGTTGTTTCGATCACATCAGTTCTAGGAAATCACCCATTAAGAATGAAAGTTATTAAAAAATCATACGTTTTGAACTATTCTGGTGAACCAAATGAAAATATGAAACCAATTCAAAAATTGCCCAAGGTTTATATTAGATCCGGATCAATATATATGATTAAACGTGCTGCATTTTTTAAATATAAAAACTTACTAGGAAAAAAAGTAAAGCCTATATTAGTCAAAGGTAAATTTGCAGTAAATATCGACAATATTGATGATTTTTATTTTGCAGAAAAATTCGGGTAATAAATGAAAAAGATTCTGTTTATTTTGTCTGATGATAGCTATGTTCGAAATTTTTTCCACTCAAAGATTATTGAAAAAATTCAATCTCAATTTCAATTAAAATTTATAAAAAAAGAAAATATCAAAGATGATAATCTAAAAAAATATAATTTTAAAAATTACAAATTAGATCCTCATAATAAATTAAAGACGACTTTATTTGATCTTTATGTTAATTCAAATCAAGAAAAATCAAAATATTTTAAATTTAGATTAAAAAGATTTTATAGATTTGACTTAAGATTTTTAAGTGAACTTTGTTTGCAAAATAATGAAAATGATAATTTTTTAAATAAATATAAAAGAATTTATATACTTATCAAAAACTTTTTTATTTTTATTTTACTAAATATTTTGAGTTCAAAGATGTTATTTCAAATGACACTCAGCTTAATTGAAAAAAAAATTAAAATAAATAAAAGTTTTGAAGAATTAATTGATGAAAGTAATTGTAATTTAGTATTGATGCCAACAAATGGTTATTCTCCAGAAGTTTATGATTTACTCAGATTATCAAAAAAGAAGAAAATAAAACTAAATTTTATAATTGATAATTGGGATAACCTTTCAAGTAAAATGATTTTTTTTGAAAAACCAGAAAAAATATTTGTTTGGGGAGAGCAAACAAAGAAACATGCTCAGAATATTCATTCAATATCCTCCGAACGTATATTTAAAATTGGAAGTGCAAGATACGAAAATTTTTTTCAAAGTAGAGACATTAATTTGAAAAATTTCTTTAGTTATAGATACATTCTTTTTCTTGGTTCATCATGGGCATGGGATGAAGAAAAAACATTGACCTACCTTGATAATGTTTTAGAAAAAAATAAAAAAATTTTTTTAAATACAAAAATAATTTATCGTTATCATCCATTCAGACAAAGAATAAATAAATTTAATTTAAAATGGAAAAATATTATAATTGATCCACAACTTGTTGAAAATTCAAAATTACAAGGAAGGAACTGGCCTAATTTAGAATATTATCCTTCATTAATAAAAAATTGTGAATTTGTAGTAGGAGGTTTTACTACAATGCTTTTAGAGAGCACAATTTTTTATAAAAAATTTATAGCAATTGGTTATGATGATGGAAAAAGCCTATTAAACCAAAAAAATGCTTTAAAACATTTTGAACATTTGGAAGGTGTGGAAAAATTACCTAATTTAGAAATATGCTACAATAAAGATAAGCTAGAGGATATAATTATACAAACTACTAAAAGTTTAAACACTAATCAAAAACATTCAATAGATAAGGCTAGAGAATATTTTTTAAGTTATGATCCAAATAAATCTTATGTTGATAAATTAGTTGAGGGTTTGCAAAAATAATTTTTTTTGTTTTTTTTTTAACAATTTAATAAATAATTCACTTTGTAGTTTCCAATAATTTTTATTTCTTGCAGATATATGAGGAGTTATTAATATTTTTTTATTCTTCCATAGTTCTGACTTATAATTTAGTGGTCTATATGGAGATACGTAATCTTTTCTATTAAAAACATCTAATGCAGCGCCAATTAAGTGATTTTTGTTTAAATAATATATCAAGTCATTTTGGTTAACTGTTTCACCTCTACCGATATTAATAAAATAACAATTTTTTAAATGTTTAAATATTCCTTTATCGAAGAAATTTATATTTTGTTTAGAAAAAGGTAGACAATTAATAACAAATTTTGAACTTTGAATACTTTTTAAATTATTTTTATTCTCAAGAACTTTAATTTTATTTTTCTCTTTAACTATAGATACTTTTGAACCAATTGATAAAAGTTTTTTTTTTAATTTTTTTGCAATTTCTCCTTTACCAAAAATGACAATTTTATCATCGAAGATACTTGATAAATTATCATAATTATTTTCAAAATCTTTTCTATCATAATATTTTTTCTTAATTGTTGGCATTAGTCCACGCCCTAGAAAAAAAATAAATGAAAATATTGAAGCAACAACAGGTTCTGAGAGTATTTTGTTTGATCTGGAGATTTGTATTTTTTTTTTAATTAATTCTTCTTTTAATTCGAAATTAATACCTGAAGATCCAAAATGGACCCATTTTAAATTTACAAGATTATTTAGTAGATGTTTGTTTAACCTATTTCCCCAAAATACACTTATTTTTTTATAGTTTTTAATTAATAATTTTTTGTTATTTGTTGAAATAAATACAACTTTATTATCCAAGCTCTGTGTAATTTTTTTTTTATAATTGGGTTTTAAATTATATAATTTAAGTGCAAGATCAAAGTCATGCAAAATATAAATTTTTTTAGATTTCAAAGCCACTTCTTTTTACAAATTTATATTTATTAAAATAATTTTCTTTTAAGGAGATCCCAATACCTTTAAAATTATCATTCATATAAATTTTACCTTTTTTTATATTAAACTTATTTCTTACAACTTCTTTAAGTATTTTTAGATTTACTAATGGATATTCAATAATATCAACTTCCTTAAAAGCTAATGCAAAATGAAGATTTACTAAAAAAGACAAAGAGCTCCCCCAAACATGTAAACTAATTTTTTTTTTATGTTTTTTTGCTAGTTTACAAATTTTAATTGTATCTAATATTCCACATTGAGTAACATCTGGTTGAATAACATCACAACAATTATTTAATATTAATATTTTGAATTCTTCATATGAGGTGAAAGCTTCTCCCAGTGCAATTGAATTCAATGATTTTTTTGTTATTTCTTTGTAGTCAAATGTTCTAGATGGATGCAAAGGTTCTTCTATCCATTTGAGATTAAGACGATTAAATCTGGTTAATTTTTTAATAAAGTCTTTTTTTTCCCATTTATTAAGAGTACCCATTATTGCATCAATCATCACTTTTTTTTGACCAAAAAGCTGCAAAGCATAATTTACTCTTTCTAAATCTTTTTTAAAACTTTGATATCCAATTCTTAATTTATATTGTTCCAACCCATTTTTCTTTGAAATTAAAAAATCTTTGTATATGTCTTTTTTATCACAAACTACCGATCCACCACTTGCATAACCACTTATACTTTTTCGAAAATTTTTATTTAAATATTTATATAAAGGGACATTTTTAATCTGTGATTTCAGATCAAAAATTGCTATTTCAATTGCTGATATAATTGATTTTAAAAAACCATTGTTAGTACAAAATGGAATAACTAGTAATTTTGTAATATCTTCAACCTTGTTTAGTTTCTTCCCAATTAAATAGTCTGAAAAATATTCCAAAGATACTTTTGAAATTTCTGGCAAATATCCAGATACATAGCTTTCACCATATCCCCTAAAATCTAGATCGCTAATAATTTCAACAATTACACCACTTCTAACACTTTTAGGTTGACCAAAAACTTTATTGTTACCATATCTTGAAGAATAGGTGTGAATTTTGATTTTAGCAATTTTATGGCTCAATTATTTTATTAACCTATACCCTTCCAAGTATTTCCATTTGGTGTGTAGTGATGAATTGTCTCTAGATCAGGATCGTACAAAAATTTGTTATTTTTATTTTTCATTACATCATTTATCCAATATCTATCCTCTTTTCCTTGTAAATTTTCATTAAATGGATTTTTTAACATAAATTTTTTTTTATACATACAAATTGCATTATGCAAAAAATATCTATCCTCAAATTCTGAATACATATTGACAATTTTTTTATTTTGAAAATGTCGCCAAATATATCTTTTTGTAATTTTTTTTCCTAAGTACACAGGTATTTGATTTCCAAAAACACAAACGTATTTATTTAAATCTTTTAAGTGTTTATCTAATTTTATTTTTTTCAACTCGCAATGTGCTGACATTATAATTATATTTTGATTTTTTGCTTTTTTAATACCAAAGTTCAAAGATTTACCTGGAGTATAATCGTTAATTTTAAAAAGTTTAATGTCTGTATAATTTAAATTTTCATTATTCTTCAATTTTTTATCTTGAGAAAATAATCTTACTATCTGAAGAGTTTGATCGTTCGAATTATTGTCTAAAATTATTATTTCTGGTTTGTATATATTGTCTAGTATTGACTGTATGGCGTATCCAACATACTTTTCCTCATTTTTAGTTCTTATGATTACCGAAATTTTATTTGTCATGATTTAGATAAATGTAATAATCCAACTTTTAATGATATTTTACACGGATAGTTGTGTTTATAATCTATAATTTTAAAGTTTCCATCAGATAATTCGTTATATTTTAAGTCAAAATAACCACTACTTTTATGGTGTAAATATCTGATGCCAGACACATTTAAATCCTTAAAGGGTTCTATTAACACTATGTTGGACTTTGAGCATCTTTTTATTTCTTTTATTGCTTGAAGTTTAACATCATTCATTTGTTCCAGACCCAAGCAAGTAAATACTAGATCAAATTCTTCATTATCAAAATTTAAATTTGTAGCATCTTGTAAATAATAATTTAGATTATTTAAAGGATATGTTCTTTTTTCATATTTTAAATCAAGTGGTTTTATCATTTCACATTTTTTATTTTGATTTTTTATTGATTCATTTATGCCCGCTTCACTAAAATCGATACCAGTAAAATCAATATTATCAAAATATTCAGCTAATATTTTTAAGTTTGCTCCATTTCCAGAAGCAACTTCTAAAACTTTCTTTGGTTTTATTTCTTTTATTTTTTCAATAATTAAATACTGCCATATTCTTTGACTCAATCCAGCGCTTGCCATCAAATATTTATTTTCATAAAAATGTAAAATTACATTTTCATCTGGTTTAAACCATTTCGTAATATCTTTTTTTTTCCAAGTTTTATTATAAATTTTTTTGGTAGTGGATGTTTTTCTTATTTTAGAAGCTTTGAATAAAAAAATATTAAGTCTATTAATCAATTCTCTAATATATCTCTTCAAAATAAGAAATTTATTTTGAGAAGTATTACATTTATAAAAATGAACTATTTTATCAATTTCATTTTTTTCTTTTTCAATATTGTCAATTATCCCCATCTTCCACGATAATTGTTAAAAATATCCATTTCACCTTCTTTTAAATTTATATTTTTATGATCCATCATTTTTATAAATTTATTTTTAAATTGAGATATTTTGTTAAGTTCTTCAGGTAAAATCGCAAATTTATTATCTCTACCTGGTAAATTATTATCTATAGTAAAATGTTTTTCCAAATAGGATGCCCCAAGTGTTATGGCAATTATACCGTCTTCTATACCATTATAATGTCCGCTGTAACCAATTTGATTTATAGAGATTTCTTCTAATTTTTTATATTTGAAAAAATTAATATCCTCAAAATTACATGGATAACTGGAAACACAGTGTAATAAAATAATTTTTTTAAAACTTTTTAAATTGGTGATCTTTATTATTTCTTCCCATTTTGCAGCTCCTGTTGATACAAGAACTTTTTCATATTTTTCACATAACTTTTCAATTAGATTTAAGTTATAAATTTCATGACTTGGTAATTTAATTATTTTTAAATCTAAGTTTTCTAATTTTTCTAAATCACTTAAGTTAAATATTGACGTTAAAAACTTGATTTTTATTTTTTCACAATAATCAAATAATTTTTCATGCATATCTTTTGTTAGCTCAGCTTTTTCATAAATTTCTTTTCTTCCATCATTGTCCCAGGGTCCTGGTTTTAGGTTTTTAACTGACCATGTTTGAAACTTTGCATAATCTGCACCATTTTCCTTTGCTGCAAAGACCATTTCTTTTGCTAGGTTTAAATCACCCATATGATTCCAGCCAATTTCTGCGATTAATTGTGTCATTTTTAAACTATTTATAAAAATATTAATGATATAAATTTTTTATTAATTCAAGAAAAAAAATAAACTAAACATATTCGCACTTTAAGAATAAATATCTTAATTTATTTTTTTTAAATATCTGCTTATTGTTTTAGCGATTACCTCATGACCTTCTTTGGTTAGGTGTAAATTGGAGGGAAAATGTGTGACAGAACCTGATAAATTTGAATAAATTATATTATCAGTAGTATCTATACAATTTAGGCTGATATCTTTACATATTGATTTAAAAATATCTCTTTGAATAGTTGACATTTTTTTAAGATAATTTCTAACTTTATTATCCTCAAAAATTACATCTTTGCCCAAAGCTGTGTGTGCCGATGGGATGTAGATATATATTATTTTTAAATTATTTTTTAAAGAAAACTTATTTATTTTAATGATTGGTTCCAAAAAATGTTTTTTAATTTCTTCAAATTTAAATTTGTTATCAAAAATATTTTTTGCCATCAAAACTTCATCTTGATCAATATTGTTTATATTGTATTTCAAATTGGTTCTGGAATTTTGAAATTTAAAATTAAAATTGCTATTATCGGATAATTTTGCAATCAATATATTTCTTGATGCAGCTAAATAATTAAAAGTATAACTTTTACCAAAGTATTTTTTTATTATTTTTTTTAAATTATTAGTTTTTATTGTCTCGTTTATTTTTTTATTTTTTGTGCTATCGATTGTATCTATTATTTTTTTATGTCTTAAAATATCTCTAAAATCATTACCTTCATAGATTGCTGATATTATTATTTTTGTATTTTTATCAACCATTTCGTTTAATAATCTATATTGTTCGTAAAGACCCGTACCTGTCATACCATAATTAATTTTAATAAATGTTTTATCTTTATAATTGATATTTTTTACCCATGCACTTTCGGGAGTTACAAATGTACAATATGTAAAAGAATCACCAAATGCTAAAATTTTATTTTTCTTTTTTTCACCATCATAATTTTTGTTACAAAATCCATTGTTGTAATAAAAATAATTTGTTGCACCGTAAGTTTTGTCTTGAATATCAGACTCTCGAAAAATGGTATTTTTTGGAACTATGAGTTTTCTGCTTAGATTATTTTTTTTAAATATTATCTTATCACTACTACCTCTTTTTGATTTCAATCTCATTTTATTTTTAATCAAAAGGTCTTGTTTAAGAGAAGTATCAGGAAAATAAAAAAGAATATTTGTAGATAAATATTTATTAAAATATATTAGACTGAACTCTAGTATAAAAAAGCTAAGTATCAAATTAATTGCTGCTAACTTTATGAACTTAGTAATCATATATTAATAAAAATTTTCAACAAAAAATTTATCAATTTCTATTTTATCATCTAACATTTGATTATTAATCGATAATATTTTTTGAGGAATTTCATTAATATCATTTAAAGCAATTTCATGCCCAAGATATTTTCTAGCTTTCACATCTAAGTAATTCTCTAAAGAATTAGTGATATTTTTGTTTAAAATTTTTTGGGTAGAATTTATTAAAATACATTTTTTTTTTTTCAAGAACACATATTCTAAAAAGATACCTGACCAGTCAGTTATTAAAATCTCAATTGAATTAAAATCAAGACTGCCACTATTAATTTGAAAGTCTTTTGAAATTTGCTGAAAATTGATTTCATTTTTTTTATAACTCATGTAATGCGGTCTAAGTTCAAAATCTAAGTTCAATTTGTTACAACTTTTTTTAATCGCATAATGTAAATTTTTTTTGTAAAAATCAGTGCCCCATGTTGGCGCTAAAAGAATTATTTTTTTTGATTTAATATCTTTGTTTTGTATATTTTTTTTGATAAATAAATAAGCAGATTTCCAAATTCTAATATTTTTTTTATAAAGTTTATTAATTTCGTGCACATCTTGTTCTTGATACCTATTGTTAACAAAAATTATATCGAAGTTATTAAAAGCTTTCTCATTATAAATTAATCTTAAACTTAAAGGGGAATGTTGGAGGTATATATATTTTGTATTTTTGAAAACAGATTTTTTAAAAATACTATTATTTAAATCTGGAGTAGAACTATATAAAAATCTTATTTTAGTAATTAAAAAAAATATTTCTAAAAAAAAAAAGTTTTTAATCATTATTATTTTATAATTTTTAAGTTTCTTATTTTTGATTTTGTATAAGGAAATTATTAGTGTTTTTTCTTTATTAGAATTTTTATTTAAATAGGGTTCTAGGTGACCTTCTATAAATTCATTTTCAAAAAAAAAAATTCTTAAATAATTTTTTTCAATGATTTTAAAATTAATTAAGTTTATAAAATCTTTTATGAATGACATTTTTTAGATTCTCATGTTATTTAGATCATTTTTATCATCAATTTCATACCAGAAACCATTATATTCTATACAATTAATATTATTTTTTCTTTTTACCAACTTATTTAAAAATCCTGTAAATTGAATTTTATTTTTTTCAGAATTAGTATTATAAAATTTCTTAATAAAATTAATTTGAGTCCTTGGTATATAAATTAATCCCATAAACTGACCTTTAACTAAATTTAAATTTTTTTTATTAATCTTTTGACCTATTTCAGTTAATTTATTGTTTTTATAAAAAAAAGTTTCAGCGTCATCAAAAATATTTTTTTTTCTTAATTTCCATATTTTTTTCCAATTTTTTAAAAAAGGTAATGTGATATTTTTAATTTTTTTATTTTTTATTATTGAGAAAATTTCTTTTTCATAAAAAATATCTGTATATGAAATTAAAACATCTGATTTATTATTTTTTAATCCAAGGCATGCCGAATAAACCATATCAGTTGATCTATATTTTTTATTAAATATAAATTTTAGGTTAGTGTATTCACTCAAGTGATTAATTATTTTTTTTGATTTGTAGCCAACAATTATACTTATATCTTTTATTCCTTCTTCATGTGCGTTATCAATAATATGTTTAATCAAAGATTTATTTCTAATCTTAATTAAACATTTGTTAAAACCAATATCATTATAAATTCTGCTACTTTTACCTGCAGCCAATAAAATCAATTTCATTTTAAAAATTTTTTTATTTCAGATATAAGTTTTTTCTGTGATTTCATTTTTCTTTCTGGATGAAACATGAAACATAAAATTTTTTTATGTTTATGTTCAGAGATTTCAATTGATCCATCTTTCATTTTTGAAACAATATTAAAATTTATTGGTAATTTTTCCACAATATAGTTATGGTAAGAATTTACTGTAATATTTTTCAATTTTAAAAATCTACTACTCTCAAGTTTTAAATTGTGAAATTTTCTAATATGACCTTTCCCTTTTTTCATTTGAACACCATAGATATCCATTATCATTTGAAAGCCTCTACAAATTCCAATTATTGGTTTGTTCGATCGATAAAAGTATTTAAATAATTTTTTTTCTATATTATCACGTAACCTATTTTCTTCCTTTTTGTCGTATTTATATAAATTTCCTCCTCCTAATAATAATAATCCGTCAGCTTTTTTAAAACTTTTTGAAATTTTGCCTTTGTTTTGTAAAAATGGATAAATTTTTAAATTTAATAAATTTAAAAATTTTTGAATATCTTCATCGTATATAGAGTTCCAAATTCCATATTTATCTCTAAATAATTTTGATGAAACTATAAAATTTCTCATTCAGTGTAACATTTGAAATTTTTTACTATAACAATCAATATACATTTTCTTTACTCTTTTAAAAATATTATAAGCCTTATCCCCAATACCAATTACAGAAGGCAGACCAAGTTCCATACACCTAATAGCCATATGAGAGTTAGCACCACCATACTTAGTAACTAATCCTTTAAGATTGTATGAAAATAAAAAATCATAACCTGGATCAGCGTTTTCGATAAAAACAATTTTATGATTTATTTCATTAAGATTAGTTTTTTTATCAAAAAATATAATATCACCTGATATTTGTTTATCGGTTATATAATTTCCTTTTTTTATATCTTCATAAAAAAAACTAAAATCATTTATATTTGTAATAACATCAGGCATTTTTAAATTTTTTGAAAAGTTAAAAGATTTCTTATTTGCGTTTATATTTCTAATTAATATTGTTTTTAGTTTTTCTTGGTCTAAGGAGCCAAATGATTTTAAAACCAAACCAATATCTAAATGCTCAAATTCTTTAAAATCAATATTTACTTCTTTGGCAAGTTTTTTTAAATTTTTAAAAATTTCTTCGATAGATTTAGAAAAAATTAGTTTTGCATATTCTCTTCCTTCAATTGATTTCTTTGAAAACTTAATTAAATCATTAAAGTTAAAGAATAGTTTATGTTTTTTTAAATTATTATCTATTAGTTTAATATTTTTTTTGCTAATTGTAAATTTAGAGGATTTTTTAAATTTTAAATTTTTAATATTATTTGAAAAATATTTTTTATAATTTTCATTATAGTTTTTAACTGAAATTGAATATGTAGAAGGTCTCAAGTGTCCATATTTTTTCAAAAAGTTTTTGAAGTTATTATATTTTAAAGCTTCAATATATTCATTATTTATATTTTTAGATATTGTTTGAACCGATAAATAAAAATCATTCAATTTCTTTTTGTCTAAAACTTTAGACTCCACTAAAGAGTCAAGTATCGACTTTGAAATAAAAGCACATCTAGCAATTCCAGCAAATGCTAAAGTTCCATATTTTTTACAATCATCCATTAGGTAATAAATTTTTTGAATATGGCTTAATTTTGTTTTTTTAATTTCTATTATTTTTTCCTCAAGTAAATTTATATTATCTAGATCTTTATAAAGATATTTATCTTTTATTATTTTATTTGTAAGATTTCTTAAACTTTCATAGTATTCATTACGTTCTTTTTTTGAGAGAAAATTATATTTATTTTTACTGTTACTACAGTTGTAGCAAGTGTCTATTATATTAAACTCAATTTTGTCATGATAATTTTTATTTTTTTTTAGTTTATTTATTGAGTTATTAACAATTTTTTCACTTACAACATCACTTAAGTTTTTTGGTAAAAATGAATTTAAATCAGTCCTAACATCTATGTAAGCATTGCCTGACATATCTAGCATTAATATACTTGGATTTACATCTTTGTATCCATAATTTGATCTTTGTAATGACCAAACATTATTAGTAATTAAAGTTGAGTATAATGAAGATGCTAGCTTGTACGGCTTAGATCCAATCATTTCAGCAGGATTCCAATCTGACATGTTTGATAATATTGTGGTTGAACCTAATAAATTTTTAGTTGGAGAAATAACTTTTAAGAATTTTTTTTCCAGATTAACAATAATTTCTTTTATTTTGCTTGAAGATACTTTTTTTTTTGTACCTAGAAGAGGTCTAGATTGTAAAATATATACTTTGTTTTTTTTAATACAAAATTCAACATCCAATCTATCATTTCTAAACTTTTTTTCTAAGATTTTTAAAATTCTGATTAATTCTCGAAATTTTGTTGGAATCTTTTTTGTATCTTTAAATATTACCAAGCTCTTTGAGCTAGGATTAAATTTTCCAGAAGTAACTAAATCTGTTCTCTTTGAAGTATCATAATTTATTTCAAAATAATGGGAATTAGTGTTTTTATCTTTTGTAAAAGCTACGCCTGATATTTCAGGTTTTTCTATGAGTTTTTGAACAATAACTTCATCATTAATGTTTTTAAATTTTTTTATAATTAAAGATATTTTTTCATTAAGTTCATTAAAGTTTTTTTTTTTTACTACAAATGAGTCATATTTTCCTGCATTGCTAAGCGTTTTCCCATCTTCATCTAAGGCAGAGGATCTTAAAATTATATTATTATTAAAGTTTTTATTAATTTTGTTTAAAATTATTTGTTTACTTTTTAAGTAATCAACTTTTTTGAAACAAAAAAAATTAGGAATTAAATTTTTAGATATTTTTTTTTGGATAAATTCCAAAGACCTAGATTTTGAATTTTTAATTTTCATTTAAACAAATTACAGATTGTAATATTTTTTGTTTTAAATTTTTTTCCATAAATGAAAAATATTTGCCATGAGAATTTTTTTCTGCATAATTTAAATTCATATCTTTTTTCACTGAATTTTTTAATACAAAACATCTTATTGCAGGATCTACAAATGAAAACCATATGTCATAAAATTCTAGATAAAATTTTTTAGGTATTAAGTTAAAACTTTTAAGTTCTATTTCTAGTTTGTAAAGTATGTCTCCTTCATCTATTTTTTCATTCATTACGAAAAGTGTTCCTCCAAATTTACCTCTTTCTTTTATATTCCACAAAGAGCCATCGGCACCTTTAATATTTGGCAAAAATGCAGGATGAATATGTAAAAATTTTTTTTTTAATTTTAAAATAGTTTTTAATATTTGTTTTCCAGTATTTAGAAAATATTTTGATTTACATTCTGAAACAGTTTCTAGCACTTTCTCTGAATTTATATTTTTATCATTAATAAAATAGAATTTTTTGGCATCTTTTATAAGGTCTTTTCTTAAATAGGCGTCTTTAAAAAATCCCTCACCCAAGTTAAAATAATTTTCAATTTCATTTATGAATATTTGAAACTCTGGTGAATTTAAGTATTTAATTGGTTTAGAGTTAATCAAATTGTTATTGTAATTTATGTAAAAGTTATTTGAAAGAAAATTTCTTTTTCCTAAATATACTAATTCATTATAATCGATATTTTCTCTTTTAATTATTTCGTATAAACATCTAGCAATTGGTCCTTCATCGAAAATGATGCCAATATTTTTTAACATTTTTATTGAATTAAAATTAGCTATGCATATATATACCCCATGAAAGCAATTGTTTACACTATTTTGTTAACATTTTGTGTAACAACAAGTTCCCATGCATATTTAGATCCTGGTAGCGGAGGAACTATAATTCAAATGATAATAGCTTTTGTGGCAGCTATAGGTGCTACGATATCATTCTATTGGACTAAGTTTAAATTACTTTTAAATAAAATCTTTAAAAAAAAAAAAGACGATCATAATAAAACTAATTAACTTTAAAAAGTTTACCCCAATTCTCGTCTGTTTGAAGATATGGTCCCCAAAATGATTGTTTTTCAATCAGTTTAATTTTTAAATTAGTAGCACAATCTATAAGGTATCTAATGGCATTTACATTATCAATCTGATTTGTAATTTTATTGTTACAAGTTTCACTTTTTTTAATGAGATTGAATATTTCTAACTTTTCTGACCTATTATCTTTTTTAAAATATTTACCATGATCACCTTGAAAAATAACTACAGCATCTTTGTCATTTTTTTCCAAGAATTTTATAAACTGTAATGTTTTTTTTAAAGAGCATAAATAGTTGTCACGGTAACCTTCGCTTATATCAATTTTATTTGTATTCAAAGTTGAAATGATAGTTTTATTTAAATTTTTTTTTGAACAATCTTTGTTATAAACATAAGGCGAGTGTGGATATAAATTATGAATTAAAAAAAAAGAATTTTTTGGATAATTTTTTATATCAATATTATCAATAAATTTATTTATAGCGTCATTATCAGAATAATTATTATTATATAAAGGTATTTTTAATACTCTTCTTATTCTCTCATTTATTTTTGAAAATATAGCTATATAAGGACTTCTTAGAAGAAATACTTCAAGCATACTAATATGTTGATCTAATAATTTTAGATTATTCTCTTTTTTTACTAAACAGTTTCTTTTCACAAAATTCTCACAATTACCTCTTGTGTTTCCAACAAAATAAAATTTATAGTTTATTGAGTTTAACAATTGAATTAATGGCATTTCGTCATAATTAATTCTCAAATTTTGAGGATAAAAATTTTTTGTGTTTTTGTACTTTTCACTTTTATGATCCAAAAAATAGTTAAGATAAAGCATTGATGTAAAAGTTAATTCAGTTTGATTGTAACTAGATTTTGAGCCAGAAACATATTCATAATCATATTTCTTAAATTCATTTAAGATTTCGTCTTTTATTGAAACGTTAAAATAATTTTCAAATAATTCCAAACTAGTTGCCTCATCATTAATAATTAAATATATGTTTTTAGAATTTTTTTTATCTTCAATTTCAAAATCTAAATGAAAATTATCAATCTTTTTTATTTCAAAAAATGACGGTAATTTAATTAAAATTGATGATGAAAAAAAAACAAAATTTAGTAAAACAAAAAAAACAAACATATTGTTTAGAATTAATTTTTTATCTAGATTAACAATAAATAAAATACTTAATATAATTATAATTATTAAAGCAAGTTCAC
>MDSZ01238556.1_pt1 | contig 20907 bp, 22 predicted proteins | sample 811201 | NCBI WGS metagenome assembly MDSZ01 (sample SAMN05326647, study PRJNA326480) | marine metagenome | isolation source: seawater | place: Indian Ocean: North | collected 2010 | reverse complement strand
CACCACGTTGATAGGCTGGATGTGGAAGCGCAGCAATGCGTGCAGCTGACCAGTACTAATAGCTCAATTGGCTTGATTTATGCACTGAAAAAAATTTTACCTCAATATTGTATTAATAATTAATAAATAAATTAAATTTCCCCAAAACGTTAAAAAAAATTGACTTTACTGTTCAATCATTGAACGCTATTATGTTCAACTATTGAACATATGAATAAAGATAAAAAAGATCATTTTGATGTTCTCAGAAAAATTGATCAGCATCCTAATTCTACCCAAAGAGAATTAGCTGAGAAATTAGGATTCAGTCTTGGTAAACTTAATTATTGTCTGAAAGCACTCAAAAACAAAGGGCTTATTAAAATAGAAAATTTTACAAAAAACCCAAATAAAATAAATTATATATATGTGTTGACCCCTAAAGGTTTTTCTAAAAAAACCAGACTTACTATAAATTTTATGAAAGCTAAAATGAAAGAATATGATGAACTTAAAGCAGAACTAAAAAAAACAAAAGGAAAACAAATTGATTTATAAAAAAAAAATTTGTGTCGTAGGCCTTGGATATGTTGGGCTAGCAATGGCAATCTTATGCTCAACAACCAAAAAGAGACAGAATTATGCATATGAAGTTTATGGTTTAGAAAAAAATGATAACAAAGGAAAAGAAATTGTTAACTCACTTAAAAATCATTCACTTCCTTTTGAAGTAGATGATGAAGATTTCAAAAGAAACTTTTTTAAAATAATTAAAAAAAAACATTTCAAATTTGGATTTGATCAAAAGAAGTTATCTTATTCTGATATTATAATTCTAAGTATCAATTTTGACATAAATTTACATACTAAAGAAATAAATTTTAATAATCTAAAAGAAATTATTAAAAATATTGCATCTAGAATAAAACCTAATTGTCACATTATAATTGAATCTACTTTGCCCCCAGGTACTACAGAAAAAATTGTTTTTCCAGAAATTAAAAAGAAATTTAAAAAACGGGGAATTTCTTTAGAAAAAATAAAATTATCATATTCTTTTGAGAGAGTCACACCAGGAAATAATTATCTAAATTCAATAAAAGATATGCACAGAGTATATGCTACAACTAATAAAAGGCATGAAAAAGATGTACAATTTTTTTTTAAAAATATATTAAATAAAAAAGCTGCAAAAATTTGTAGATTAAATAGCACAACAGAAGCCGAAACATGTAAAATTTTGGAAAATACGTATAGGGCTTTAAATATTGCTTTTATAGAAGAATGGAGAAACTTTTCATCTATCTTAAAGTTAGATTTGAATAAGATACTTGATTATATAAGACTAAGACCCACACATAACAATATCATGAGACCAGGCGTTGGCGTTGGAGGATATTGTTTAACAAAAGATCCTTTATTCGCTGAAATATCTTCAAAACATGTTTTCAAAAAAAAAATAAAATTACCTTTATCTAATCAAGCAGTAAATATAAATGCCTTAACTACAAAAAATGTGATTAAGAGTATTAATGAGGTGCACAATTTAAAGTTTTATAAAAATGAAGAAGTATTTATTTTTGGGGCCTCTTATCGCCAAGGTGTTGGAGACACAAGATTTTCTCCATCTAGTATTATTTATGATCATTTTAAAAAAATTGGTGCCAAAATAACAGTGATTGATCCATACTTAAATTTTTGGAGTGAAAAAAAATGTAAAATAATAAAGAAATACGAATTAAAAAAAAACGCTGCGTTAGCAATATTTTTAGTACCACATAAAGAATTTAGATTAATTAAACTAGATTTCAAAAGTAGTTGTTTTGTTATAGACGCAAATAATGTCTTTTCAGAAAAGAAAATTAGAGAGATAAAAAAAAAATATAAAAAAAATTACGTAATAGGAAAATATAATTAAATATTAAATTTAATGGCTAGAATTTTAATTACAGGGGGAACAGGATTTATAGGGTACCATATTGCAAAAAAGTATCTAAATCTTGGATTTGAAGTTTATTTAATTGACAATCTCAGCAGAGGAAAAATTGATAAAAATTTAAAAAATCTTTTTAAAAATAATAAATTATTTTTTAAAAATGTAGATTTATGTAAATCAAAAATTAATATAAAAAAAAATTTTAAGTATATTTTTCATTGTGCTGCAATAATTGGCGTAAAACATGTATTAAAAAAACCCTACGATGTATTACTTAAAAATTTGTCAATGTTGGAAAATATTATTAATTATGCAAAAAATCAAAAAAAACTTCAAAGATTTATTTTTTTTTCAACAAGTGAAGTTTATGCAGAAACTTTAAAAAAAAATTTAATTAAATTTCCTACATCTGAGTCAAGCAAAATTCTGATTGATGAAAAATATGGCATAAGATCTACTTATATGTTGTCGAAGTTATATGGTGAATACTTAACTTTTTTCTCAAAATTACCAATAACAATTTTTAGACCACATAATTTCTATGGTCCTAGAATGGGAATGTCACATGTTATTCCTGAGTTGACTCAAAAAATAATTACTAAAAAAAAAATAGAATTGTTTTCTCATAATCATAGCAGAACATTTTGTTTTATTGACGATGCAATAAATGAAATATATCTAATTATAAAATCAAAGAAATCATTACATCAATTATATAATATTGGAAGCCAAGAAGAGATAAAAATATATGATTTAGCGAAAAAAATTGCTGAGAAATTGAATAAAAAAAATATAAAAATTATAAAAAAAAAAGATATATATAATTCTCCCTCTAAGAGATTTCCCTCAATTAAAAAAGCAAAAAAAATTTCGAAATTCGAGTTTAATCATAATATAGATAGTGGTCTAAAAATTACAATCGATTGGTATATAAAAAATTATTTCTCTAAAAAAAATAAAGATAAAACAATATGATACTTTTGAATGAACCAAATATAAAAAACAATTCAAAGAAATATATCTCTGATTGTTTAAATACAAATTGGGTATCAACCAGTGGGCTTTATATACAAAAGTTCAGACAAGAAATTAAAAATTTTACTAATTCAAAATACGTTACTTTGACAAATTCAGGATCTTCTGCACTCCATTTAGCTTTAAAAGTAGCAGGAGTTGATAAAAACACTGAGGTAATTTGTCCTTCGATGACTTTTATAGCTCCAATTAATGCCATTATATACTGTGGGGGCTCTCCGATATTTTTTGATTGTGATGAAAACCATAATTTAAAAATTAACGACGTCGTAAATTTTTTAGAAAAAAGAACTCAACTTAAAAGAGGAAAAACATACAACTTGAGGACAAAAAAAATAATTAAAGCCATAATAGTTGTTCACATGTGGGGTAATGTTTGTGAATTTGAAAAACTAAAAAAATTTTGTAAGAAAGGGGGGATCAGAATAATAGAAGATGCAAGCGAAAGTTTGGGAAGCTTTTTAATTAAGTCAAAAAAGAAAATACATACCGGTATTAGTGGAGACATTGGTTGTCTCTCATTTAATGGAAACAAAATAATTACAACTGGATCTGGAGGAGCAGTTTTAACTAATAATAAAAGTTTTTTAGAAAAAGCAGAGTACCTTTCTGCTCAGGCCAAAGATGACAATGTAAGGTTTATTCATAATGATGTGGGATATAATTATAGGATGGCAAATATAAATGCAGCTCTAGGCTTGTCCCAAATTGAAAATTTGAAATATTTTCTTCAAAAAAAAAAAAAAATTAGATCTTTTTATGAAAAAAAAATAAAAAATATTAAAGGAGTTTCTATGATTAATTATCCTAAAAATCATCAAAACAATTTTTGGTTAAATATAGTTTCTTTCAATAATAGTATTAAAAAGAATATTTATGATATTCATCTTTATCTTTTGAAAAATAAAATTGAAACCAGGATGATATGGTTTCCTTGTCATCTACAAAAAAAAATGAAGATGTTTGAAAACTATAATGTAAAATCAACAAAAGGTTATTTTAATAGGAGCCTATGTTTGCCATCAGGAACAGGTTTAACAAAAAAAAACTTAGATAAAATAATACATCATTTATGCAAAATATAATTATAATTGGTTCTGGAGGTCATGCTCTAAGTTGTTTAGATGTATTAGTTTCTTCTAAACAGTACAGTGTTAAAGGTTATATTTCAGAAAAAAAAAAATAAAATTTTATCAAAAAAAATTAAGTGGCTAGGTAATGATAGTTATTTTAAAAAATTAAATTCTAAAGATAATATTCTAATAGGATTTGCTAATATAGGAAAAAAAAATTTACAAAGAAGGATTAAAATTTTTGATTTGTTGAAAAAAAAAGGTTGTAAATTTCCAGTTGTTAAATCAAAATATTCTTACGTAGCCAAAGATGCAAAAATAGGCGATGGAACAATTATAATGCACAATGTGGTTATAAACATCAATGTCGAGATTGGATCAAATTGTATAATAAATACAAAGTCTTTAATTGAACATGACACCAAAATTGGTAGTCATACCCATATATCTACAGGAGCTATTATTAACGGAAATTGTAAAATATTAGATAAATCTTTTGTAGGAACAGGGTCTATCATATTTAACAATGTTAAATGTAACAAAAAAATTATTACGGCTGGAAAAATTTTAAAAAAATAATGCTAATATAAAAAAAAGTTTTGAAAATAAAAAAAAATAAAACAATAATTATTGCAGAAGCTGGTATAAATCATAACGGTAATATTAAAATTGCAAAAAGATTAATTAATGAAGCATCTAAGGCTGGTGCTGATTATGTAAAATTTCAAACATATGACATTGATCATTTGGTATTAAAAAAAACAAGATTAACCGCATATCAAAAAAAAAATTTGAAAAGTGATATTTCACAATACTCAATGTTACAAAAAAATCAATTATCAGAAAAAGATCATAAAATATTATTTGAATACTCAAAAAAAAAAAATATTAAATTTTTAAGCACTGCTTTTGATGAAAAAAGTTTAGAATTTTTAAATAAGTTTGATCTTGATTATATTAAGATACCATCAGGAGAATTAACTAATTTTTTATTACTTAAAAGTATATCAAAATTAAAAAAAAAAATTTTATTATCAACTGGTATGGCGAGTGTAAAAGAAATTAAACAAGCACTCAATATCTTAAATAGAAAAAAAAGCGATATAACCATCCTACATTGTACTTCTGATTATCCAGCTAAACTAAAAGATTTAAATTTAAATTTTATTCATAAATTAAAAACATTTGGTTATGATGTAGGTTATTCTGATCATTCATCAAGTATTCTGACCCCCTCAGTAGCAGTAAGTCTTGGGTGTGTTGTTATTGAAAAACATTTTACATTATCAAAAAAATTAAAGGGCTCAGACCATAAGGCAAGTCTTGAACCACGTGAACTCAAAACAATGATCAAAAATGTAAGAGAGACTGAAAAAATGCTCGGCTCTTTTGATAAGGTGATAACTTCAAGTGAGCGTAATACAAAATTAAAAGTGAGAAAATCTTTAGTTGCCTCAAGAGATATTAGAAAAGGAGAAATTTTTAGTAAAAAAAATATTACAGCAAAAAGACCTGGCACAGGGATATCAGCAATAAAAATACAAAGTATTTTTGGAAAAAAAAGTACTAAGAATTTTAAAAAGGATGAATTAATAAAATAAATTATGAAAAAAATTTTATTCATATCAAGCTCGAGAGCAGATTATGGCTTATTAAGACAAGTAATATTAGAGACACAAAAAATAAATAAAGAAACTTATTTGATGGTTACTGGGTCTCATCTTTCTGAAGTTTTCGGTAATACAATTTCAGAGATAAAAAAAGATAAAATTAAAAACATTATTAAAAAAAAACTTTAGAACAAAAACTTTAATGAAAAAAATATTAGTAATTATATTGCTAAATCAATTAATTTAACATCTGAGGTAATTTTAAATAAAAAACCAGATGTGATAGTTATATTAGGTGATAGGTATGAGCTATTAGGCAGTGCAATTGCATCAATGACTTTTAGAGTTCCTATTGCCCACATACATGGAGGTGAGGTAACACAAGGTGCTTATGATGACTATATACGTCATTCAATTACAAAACTTTCTCATTTGCATTTTCCAGTACACAATAAATATAAAAAAAGATTGGTCCAACTAGGCGAAAATCCAAAATCTATTTTTAATTATGGAGGTTTGGGCGCTTATTCTATTTCTAAATCAAAATTATTGAGCAGATTAGAATTAGAAAAGTATTTAAAAATTAATCTCAGTAAAAAAATAATTATGGTTACTTTTCATCCAGTCACTTTAGAAAAAAATGAATCAAAATTTCATATTAAAAATTTAATAAGATTCTTAAATACACTTAAGAAAATGACAATAATTATAACATCCCCTAATTTTGATATTGAAAACAATGTTATAAAAAGAGAGTTTTTAAAATTTTCTAAAAAAAATAACGTCCATTTCTTTAAATCACTAGGTAACCTAACTTATATATCTTTAATGAAACAAGCTTATCTAGTAATAGGAAATTCATCAAGTGGTGTACTAGAAACGCCAAGTTTTGGAACAAATACTATCAACATTGGTAATAGACAAAATGGCAGAATAATCTCAAAAAATATAATAAATTGTGATTATAGTTATAATTCAATTAATCAAGCATTTAAAAAAATAAAAAATAAACGTAAACAAACTATAAATCCTTTTTTTAAAATAAATACTCCAAAAAAAATTGCAAAAAAATTACTTAGTTTTAATTATAGTTTAAAAAAAGAATTTTATGACCTCTAAAAAAAACAAAGACAATCTGCCAAAAGAAATTAAAAAGACCCTTATATACCCAGATCAAACAATTAACGAAGCTTTAAAAAATCTTTCATCATCTGGTTACAAAATGTGTATCGTTATAAATCGTAAAAATGATTTTAAAGGTGTATTAAATGATGGGGATATAAGAAGAGGGTTGTTAAAAGGGAAAACTTTAGGTTCACAAATTAAAGATATTTATAACAAAAAACCTATATTATTTAGAGAAAATTCAAATCAAGCCAAAATTTTTAGGAAATTAGCTATTGAAAAAGTTGATCATGCTCCAATTATTAAAAAAAAGAAAGTAGTTGGAATATTTCCAAGTAAAAAATTTCTATCTAAAGATTTAAAGATACCAGTTGTAATAATGTGTGGAGGCTTAGGGAGTAGGTTAAAGCCAATAACCTTAAAAATTCCTAAAGCATTAGTTCCAGTAAACAATACACCAATGCTTACAAAAGTTATTAATAATTTAAAAAAATATGGTTTTAAAAAATTTATATTTTCAACATATTATAAAAGTAAATTAATCAAAAATTATTATAAAAACGGAAAATCACATAATATTAACATTAAATATTTAACTGAAACGAAACCACTTGGCACTGCTGGATCTTTGTCTCTTTTGAAAAATAAAATTAAAGAAGAAAATTTTTTAATTACAAACTGCGATGTTTTAAGTGAAATAAATTACAATAGTCTTTTAAATTTTCATACTGATAATAAAGCCGATTTGACTATAGCTATAAGAAAATATTCTACAGAAAGCCAATTTGGAGAAATTAATATAAAAGGAATTCGTGTTAACGATATTACTGAAAAACCAATCAAGGATATAATCATTAATGCTGCAATTTATGTAATGAGAACTAAATTAGTTAAAGAGTTAAATTATAATAAATCTATTAATATGAATGAATTAATAATGCATATGATTAGAAGAAAGAAAAGGGTAATTGCTTTTCCTTTTTACGAAAATTGGTTTGATCTTGGGACAAAACAGCAAATTAAAATTTTTAAAGATAATTTTTAGTATTAAATGAAAAACTTAATAATTATACCCGCTAGAAAGAATTCAAAGAGGATTAAAAACAAAAATCTTATAAGTGTTTTAAAAAAACCATTAATATTCTGGACTATAAAATACGCTAAGAAACTCGATAAAAAAAAATTTGATATTTTAGTTACTAGTGATTGTGAAAAAATCAAAAGGATTTGTAAAAAAGAAAAAATTTTTTTCTTAGATAGACCAAAAAGATTATCAGGTGATTTTGCTTCAATGCATGATGTAATCTTTCATGCATTTAAAAATAATAAGATTAGTTACGATTATATAATTTTATTGCAACCAACTTCTCCTTTGAGAAAACCAAATTTAGTTACAGAGTCGATTAGAATTTTAAATAAAAAAAAAAATTTTGATAGCTTGATACATTTAGGCAAAGATCAATCTTTCTCTGGGAGAGTAATTAATAATAAATGGATCCCTGACTATAATTTAGTCACAAGATCTCAAGATATTAAAAATAAATTTATTCCTACTGGAAATATATTTGTGTATAGATCGCATCTTTATAAAAATAGAGTTAAGTTACCAAAAAAAACATTTGGGTTAATATCTAGAGATAACATGTGGGTAGATTTAGATACTTACGAGGATTTAAATTTATTAAAATTTCATATTAAAACACTAAAAAAACTTAATTTTTAAAATCATTAAAAATTAAAAAATATTTAATTTGTATGATTAATAAAGTTATTTTAATTTAAATTTATTAATGTGTTTATTTGTTCTGTGATTTACTAAAAGATAATTTAAAATTAAGATTGAATTGTTATGAAAAGAATAATAGCCAAATTAGATGTTAAAGGTCCTAATTTAGTAAAAGGTGTAAACCTAGAGGGCTTAAGAGTTTTAGGTGACCCAGGCACATTTGCAAAAACATATTATGAAAATTTAGCAGACGAAATTATTTATCATGATTGTGTGGCAAGTTTGTATGAAAGAAAAAGTTTTCTAAATATAATTGAAAACACTGCATCAGATGTTTTTATACCAATCTCAGTTGGAGGAGGTATAAAAAATTTAAAAGATATTGAAAAGGTATTAAATGCAGGAGCTGATAAAGTGTTTATAAATTCTGCAGCAATTAATAATCCAAAATTTTTAACTGAGGCTAGTAAAAAATTTGGATCTGCAAATATTTGTTTATCAATAGAAGCAATTAAAAATCATAAAAATGAGTTTATATGTTTAAGCAATTATGGAAGAGAAATAACCAAAAAAAAACTTGAAGATTGGTTTGAAGAAGCACAAGAGCGTGGTGTTGGTGAGGTCATGATTACTTCAGTTAAATGTGATGGCATTGGTAACGGATTTGATAAAGAAATTTTAGAATTAGTCTATAATAAAATAAATGTACCTTTTATTATTCATGGTGGCGCAGGTAATGAGAAACAAATTTATGATGTATTAAAGTTTGAAAAAGTTTCTGGAGTAGCAATATCTTCTTTAATTCATTATTCATTAGTAAGAAAAAAAAATTTTAAATTTGAATTAAAAGATGAGGGAAATATACAATTTCTAAAATCCATTAAAGATACAACAAATTTTAAAAGATCAGATATTTTATCAATAAAAAAATTTTTAAAAAAAAAAGGTATTCAAGTTAGATTATGAATTATGTCGCTGTAATAAACATAGGAATAAACAATTTAAAAAGCATTATTGGAGCTGTAAATTACTTTGGATATAAAACTATAGTTACTAATAAAAAAGAGAAAATTATGAACTCATCAGCATTAATTTTACCAGGAGTTGGTTCATACCCTGCCGGAATGCAAAAATTAAAAAAAACTGGCCTTGATATCATTATAAAAAAATATTTTAAACAAGAGAAACCTATATTAGCTGTTTGTTTAGGTTTTCAGATGTTATTTAAATCAAGTGATGAATTTAAATATACAAAGGGCTTAGGTTTTTTGAGCGGTAGAGTTAAATCTTTAAAAACTCTAAAAACAAAAAAAATGATACCTAATCTTGGGTGGTCTAAAATAAATTTTAAAAAAAAAAAAAATAATTCTCTATTTACTGGTGTAAATTCTAATTCATCATTATATTTTATTCATTCATATTTTGTTGAAACAACAAATAAAGAATATATAACTTCAACGATTGATTTTGAAAAAAAAAAATTATTTCTTCAATTCAGTATAAAAACTTATATGGAGTTCAATTCCATCCAGAAAAAAGCGGTCATAATGGGCTTAAAATTATCAAGAATTTTTTAAACAAAATCTAAAAATTTATGAAACCAAAATACAACTTACCAAAAAAAGTTAGATTTTGTTCTAAATGTGTGATGTCAAATCAAAGGCCGAGCTCAATTTCAGAGTTTTTTCACACAAAAGAAAGAAAAAATGCAAAATATCTTAAAATAGACGAAAAAGAAAATATTTGTGGAGCTTGTAAACAAAATGAAATTAAAAGTAAGATTGATTGGGAAAATAGAGAAAAAAAATTAATAAAATTATTGGACAAACATAGAAAAAATAATGGCGAGTATGATTGTTTGGTTCCTGGTAGTGGTGGCAAAGATAGTGCTTATCAAGCTCATATTCTAAAATATAAATATAAGATGAACCCATTAGTGGTTACTTGGCCCCCTATACTTTATACGGATTATGGTTGGAAAAATTATAATAATTGGATAAATATTGGTGGATTTGATAGTTTAGTTGTAAGACCAAACGGTAAGGTGATGAAAGAATTGACAAAACTTTCAATCATTAATCTTCTTCATCCATTTCAAACATTTATACTAGGACAAAAAAATATTGCTCCAAAAATAGCCTCGAAATTTAATATCAGATTAGTGTTTTATGGAGAAAACGAGGCAGAATATGGTAATCCTATAGCAGAAAATAGTACATCATTGAGAAACAAAAGTTATTTTGTAGTTAAAAAATATAAAGATATTTACTTGGCTGGATTTAAAATATCAGATTTATTAAAAAGATATAATTTTAAGTTTGAAGATTTAAATATTTTTTTACCGATTACAGAAAGTGACATCGGAAAAAATAAAATTGAGGTTCATTATTTAGGGTATTATTTAAGATGGACACCACAAGAAGCTTTTTATTATGCAGTTAAAAATACAGGTTTTTCTCCAAGGCCATTTAGAACTCAAGGTACATTCAGTAAATACAACAGTATAGATGATAAGATTGATGATTTACATTATTATACTACTTATATAAAATTTGGGATTGGTAGAGCAACATATGACGCAAGCCAAGAAATTAGAAATAGACATCTTACAAGAGAGGAAGGAATTAATTTAGTTAAAAAATACGATGGAGAATTTCCAGATAAATATTTTTCAGAGGTAATGAGTTTTTTAGATATAAAAGAAGAAAAATTTTTTGCTCTTTGTAATAAATTTAGATCGCCTCACTTATGGAAAAAGACAAAAGATAAGTGGAAGCTAAGATTTACTGTTGCAGGAGATGGCACTGATGAATAAATCAGTTGTAAATATAGTTCATGCTATTGATACAGAGGGACCGTTATATGAGAGTTTGAATGCAACATTTAAAAGACTTTCAGATTTATTTCAAATAAATGGCATAAGTCATACAAAAAAAAATCTATCAAAACTTAGAAATTCAGAATTTGATCTTAAGGGTAAAGAAAAAATAGTTGCTTCTATGCTTAATAGTCATTTGCTTAATTACAATGACAACTGGAATAAGATAGATAAAATGTTAAGTGAAATTTTATCGAAAGAATTCAGTAAGAAATATACAGACTCTTGGGGCAATGGCTGGGTATTTAATTGGCATTGTTTAGATCACGTTGGCTACAAAACTAATCCCAGAAAAAGAACTTTGGGCCATCACAAAATTTTCGACCATTATATGAAAGTACTTAAAAAATTTAAAATTAATCAAGATACTATCAATTGGCATTTTCATCCTATGTCTACTTATAAGGAAGCACATAGGTGCGCCACCTCATATGTTAACTCGAATGAATTATATCAAATTTTATGTAAAAAAATTATTGAGAGAAAATGGTTTCCATCGGTCTATAGAGCAGGATTTCAAACTGAAAGACCTGATAGCAATTGGTTTTTAGAACAATGGATACCTTTTGACATTTCAAATATGTCCACTGAGGAGAGTGATGATCTCCATAAAAGTTTAGACTTTAAAGATGGTAGATCAGGTGACTGGCGACTAGCTACAAAAGAGTGGGAAGTTTATCATCCAGATCATGATAATTATCAAATTAAAGGTAATAGCCGAAGGTGGATTGGCAGAGCATTGAATCCATTAAATAGAATAGGCTCATTTAACCAATTTGAAATGAATAAAGCTTTTAAACGAGCAAATAAAAACCTACCAACATTAGTAGGAGTAGCAAGTCATGATTTTCGAGATTTAAGAAATGAGGTTAAATTTATTTGGAATTTAATTCAGAACTCAAAAAAAAAATATCCAAAAGTAAAATTTAGATTCTGCAGTTCTTTAAATGGATTTAGAAATGTCATTGAAATAGATCATAAAAAAATTAAACCAGTCAAACTTGACGTTTATTTGCAAAAAAATCCAAAAAATGATGTGCCAAATTTAAAATTAAAAACTTCACAAGGAAAAGTATTTGGACCTCAACCATTTCTTGCAATTGAAACTATGACAGGTAAGTTCATTCATGATAATTTGGATTTTTCCTTAGATGGCAAAAGTTGGTCATATGCGTTTCATGGAGACACTCTACCTTTGTCTGATGTGAGAAATATTGGAATAGCGACTAATGATAAAGTTGGAAATACTTTTATAAAGATAGTCAAAGTAAATTAAAAATTTTAAATTAATCTTTACTCCAATTTTTTTGTTTTAACGGATCTGTAGGAAATTTTTGAATACCTTTTCCTTCCATTAAAAAGACTTTAACCAAATTTGAAATTTCGTAATTGTTAATAAAAAGTTTAAGTGAATCATTGAAAATTTTTTTGTTTATTTTATGAAATTTAAATTTGTATTTAAAATTTTTCATAAAATCAGAGCAAATAATTTCAGTTAACATAATTTCTGCATCACTTAAATTTTCTTTCCATCTATAAATTGATAATTTTTTATTAAATTTTTTTGGACTTTTATTTTTATCAAAAGAAGAATTATTTTTCCATTTTTTCCCATAAGCGTCTAATTGTTTTGAATTTAATTCAACTTTTTTTAATTTTTTAAGTTTCAAAAACTTAAATACTCTATTAATTTCCGATTTTGGATTAAGTAAAACATTTTCAAATTTAACAATAAGCAACTTTTTATCTTTAATTAGTTTTTTATTCTTTACAATGAAATTAAATAAATCATAACAATTAAAAATTGCTTGTAGGTACAATGGTTTTTTTGCATATGTATATTTTTTAAAAGATGCTAAGATAGATCTTGGATCTCTTACAATTATAATTGCTTTTCCATTAGGCATGATTTTGATAAAATCTGGTATCTCCCTCCATAAAAGTTGGTTTTTTTCTGCCCAATGATTCTTCGAGTCATTTAGATAAAGATGAGACATTATGATATCATATAGTTTTCCATATGTTATTTTGATTTTTTTAGTTTCAATGTAATTACAAATTTTTTTAAAATCTATTTTGATTTTATATCGTAGCTTTAATCTTTTATTTAAATCTAGTAATACTTTTTTATAATTTTTTTTTGATTGTATTTTTTTCTTTTTTTCAAAAGCAAATCTCATAATATTAACCTGATACATTGTTGCGGAGATTTCTGGATGAGAATTTATCAAGTGAGTAATATATTCACTGCCAGATCTATAAACTCCTGTTATTAATGTTTGAGATTTTGATTTCAATAATCCACCTTTAAATATATTAAGAGTTTTTTTAATCAATCATTAGAATATTAAATAATATTAAAACAAATCACTATATATTTATTATTTATGAAAACAATTATCTAAAGATTAAATTTTTCCCTTAAATATTAATAAAATTTTACTTTACTGTTCAATCATTGAACGCTATTATGTTCAACTTTTGAACATTAAAAGAAAATGAGATGATCATTATTTAATTTTATATGAATATTTATATACATGTTGAAATTTCAGTTCGTGAGCTAGATAGTAAATTGTTATTAGCCACTATTGCTGCTTCTAAAGGCCATCAAGTAATAGTCTCTGACTTAGAAAGCCTCTCGACTGCAGTTGATAAAAACGTTCTTACCCCAGGCGTTTTTCATACAAAATCTTTAACTCCAACTAAAGAGAAAATTATTAGACACCAAAAATTAAAAGATAAAGGGTTCTTAATTACAAGTATTGATGAAGAGGCTGGTCTTGATATGAGTGGATTTCAACAATTTTCAAAAACTAGATTTTCAGAAAAAACAATTGAACAATCATCAAAAATTTTTGGATGGGGAACAGAAGATGTTGAGGATTTAAAAAGAAATTATCCTAAATTTTCATCTAAAATACTAAAAACAGGATCACCACGCGTTGATCTTTGGAAACCTTTTTTTTCAAGTTATTGGGAAGTTGCTATAAAAAAACCAAAGAGGCCTTTTTTGTTAATATCATCTAATATGGCACTAGCTAATAATAATGATCCTTTTTATAAAGTATTTAACAAAGCAAAATTAATGAAATACTTTGATCGTGCACCAGAATTATTTGAGGAAAAATTTGGTAGAGCTTCTGAACAATATCTGACTATTGCAGCATTCATTAAAGCGATTAGATTTCTATCAGAAAACAGCAGTGGCTTCGACATAGTTTTAAGACCTCATCCTGCAGAAAATATTGAATCCTGGAAAGAATACCTTAATGATTTACCTAATGTTCATGTTATTAGAGAGGACTCAATATCTGCCTGGGTCAATAGTTCATTTGCAGTTTTGCATAATGGATGCACAACTGCATTTGAGGCAACTATTTCTAAAAAACCTTTAATATCATATGTACCTTATAAACAAAAATATAGCCATCAAATTGCCAATCAATTAGGATTTAAAGTTGAGACTGAACATGAATTATTAGACAGATTAAATAAAATTTTTAACGGCAGTTATTCTGAAAATATAAAAAAATCTCATGATCAAATTCCTCAATTTATTTTTGATAAGATTTTTGTTGATAATAATGAACATGCAGCAGAAAAAATAGTGGAGAGCTGGAACTCTTTAGACTGTAAAGAATTATCAATTTCATTTAATTTGAAGAATTTTAAGAGACATTTGAGAAAAATTAAATATAAAAAAAGAATTATAAAGTTATTAAAAACTTTTTTTCCATTCAGATTTGGCCGTTTCAAAGAGGATCTTAAGTTCAAAGTTTTAGATCAAGACGATATTTTAAACAGAGTGAACAACTTCAAGAGAATATTAAAATTAGATGAAACTATAAATTCTTCAGTTTTATCAGATAGAACTATTTTGATAAAAAAAAATTAAAAACTAGGCACTATATTGAATATTAATGCAAACTTTTAAAAAATTATTTAGTCTACTTGCCCCTAAAGAGCGAAAACTTGCAGGCCTACTTTTAATTATGATCATGATTATGGCTTTGTTAGATATGCTTGGAGTAGCTTCCATTTTACCTTTTATGTCTGTTCTCACAAATCCAGAAATTATTCAAACAAATCCAATTTTGAACAAGATGTTTGATATTTCAAAAAAATACGGAATTCAAACTGATCAACAGTTTGTTCTTATTTTAGGAATACTTGTATTTATCACTTTAGTTATTTCAATCGCTTTTAAAGCTCTTACAACTTATGTTCAAGTCAGATTTATTCATATGCGAGAATATAGTATTAGCAAACGATTAGTGGAGGGTTATTTACATCAACCTTATAGTTGGTTTTTAAGCCGAAATAGCGCTGATATTGGAAAGACTATTTTGTCAGAAGTTGGTGGTGTTGTGGGACATGGTATACGTCCATTAATAGATCTGATAGCTAAATCATTAGTTACAATTGCAATTATAACTTTACTTATAATAGTTGACCCAAAACTTGCGTTAATAGTTGGTCTTTCTCTTGGAGGTGTTTATGGTCTAATATTTTATTTTTCTAGAAGCTATTTAAGAAGAATTGGAAAAGAAAGGTTAAAAAATAATAAACTACGTTTTATGGTTATTAGTGATGCCTTTGGTGGAGCTAAAGAAGTTAAAGTAAGCAGATTAGAACAAGCCTATATTAAACTTTTTTCTGGTCCAGCTCAAAATTTTGCCAGAAATAAAGCCTCCGCTTCAATCATAGGTCAATTGCCACGTTTTGCTCTTGAGGCAACTGCCTTTGGTGGTATTTTACTTCTTATACTTTATCTAATTAAGAATACGGGTAACTTTAATAATGCCCTACCAATCATTAGCCTTTATGTTTTTGCTGGGTATCGTCTAATTCCAGCACTACAGCAGATTTATAATTCTTTTACCCAAGTTACTTTTCAAAGTCCTTCTGTTGAAAAATTACATGATGATCTCAAAAATCTCAAACCATTTAATACTAATAATGATAAAAATACATTTTCATTTGATAAAAAAATACATTTAAAAAATATTTTTTATAATTATCCTGATACATCAAGAACAGCTTTAAAGAATGTCAATTTAAGTATTTCCGCTAGATCTACAGTTGGAATTGTTGGAGCCACTGGAAGTGGAAAAACAACAACAGTGGATATAATATTAGGATTGCTTGAAGCTCAAAAGGGCACATTAGAAGTTGATGGAAAAATTATAACAAAACATAATGTAAGATCTTGGCAAAGTTCTATTAGTTACGTGCCTCAAAACATATATTTGTCAGATGATACTATAGCAGCTAATATTGCATTTGGAGTAAATTATAAAAATATTGACCAGGAAGCTGTTGAAAAAGCCGCTAATATTGCAAATTTACATGATTTCATTATTAGTGATCTTCCTAAAAAATATCAAACAACAATTGGTGAGCGTGGCATTAGGTTATCAGGTGGACAGCGTCAAAGGATTGGGATTGCTAGAGCTTTATATAATCAACCTAAAGTTCTAATTTTAGATGAGGCGACTAGTGCCTTGGATAATCAAACTGAGAAAGCAGTAATGGATGCTATAAATAATCTTAGTGAAAGTATAACTATAATTCTTATCGCTCATCGTTTGAGCAGTTTAAGGAAGTGTGATAAGATTTTTTTGTTAGAGAAAGGTGAATTAAAAAACGAGGGAAAGTTTGAAGAATTGATTGAAGCAAATGATAATTTCAAAAAATCTCCAAAAAATTAATGAAAAAAACTTTACTCACCGTAAAATTAATTTGTAAAGCAAACTTATTCTTTAAAAAATTTGTTATTATTTTTAGAAAATATAATCTAACTATTAAGTATTTAAATAAGTACAGCAAAGTCAAATTATCAGTAAAACAAAAATTAAATTTATTATTATATTCAGTAGGGTTTAATCTAATTAAAAAACAAAGATTATTTCCTAAATGCACTGTAAAATCCTCAAAAATAATAATTTATGAAAAAGATGATTATAAATCGCAATTTATATTCGATCGTCCTATATCTAAAGATTATTGGGAATTGAGAAATAAGTGGAGTGAATTTCATTTTTCCCCCAACTATATAAAAATTGATGAATTTGCATATTTCCAGAATAAAGCTTCTGGATCAGGAAGTTTACTCTCATTAAATCATGAGGATATGTGTAAATATTTTTTAGAATATTTGAAATCTCAAATTGATTTAGGTCAAAAATATGGAAAAAAAATAGTATTAAATAAATTTATTGAAACGCCGTATAGTTTTTTAATTGAAAATAATTTTTTAGATAGTTTGCCATTACATACACTCTCTAGATTAAAATTGTTGAGTATTTCAGATAAGTTGTTAACAGTAGTTCCGTCCATCATCGAACCTTGGCCCAAAATTTTACCTAAAAAATTAGAATTTTCAGATTTATCTCCAGTCGAATTCAGACATGCGCCTCTTTTTCATGATTTTTGTTACATGCTTATGAAATATGAAATGTACGGAAGCAGGCTAAAAAATCATAAAGCATTTTTGCCAAAGTTATTTAATGAAATTAAACAAACCAAAAATAAAAGTTATAAAGAGACAGATAACTATTTGATAAAACTAGCAAAAAAAATTAATTCAATTTCAAGTTATGACGAGTTTATAAATATATATATTTTGATGATATTGTTTCATTGTTATGTAAAATATTATGCATCCGGTCGATTTTTATTTGATGTACCTGAACAAAGAATAATTACAGCTATTAATACTCATGCAAATATCTTTGATCAAATTATTGAATAATTATTTTTAAAATATGTTACAAATTATTAAAGCTTATTTTTTATCTTTCCTATATTTACCAAGGTATAGTCGCAGTGCGAAAGTTCCAATTTTCATAAGAATACTTGCTTTTATAACAAAACAAAAACGATTACCATTTTTTAGCAAAAAAATACCAAGTGTAAGTATATCGGGAGATTATATTTTTATAAGGAGAAAAAGAAAAATAATTATCAAAGATAAAAAAAATAATCTAATACTTCATATTTTTTTTGCTTATACAAGCAATAATAATTATAAAGATAAAAGAAATAAATTTACAAACCAAATTCAATCTGAAAATCTAAGTGCCCCAAAGTATATCTTAATTTCAAATTTATTTAACCTTTTAGTTATAGTAGAAGAAAATATAATAGGCACTTCTCTAGATCAGTCTGATGGTTACATTTTGGAAAAATTTCTAGATATTTATTTAGATGAAATCAAAATAAATTGGATTAATTCAAAAAAAGAAATTCCTCAACAATCGGTTTATAAAGATTTGCATAGTTCATTTCTAAGATTAAGACAGGTTTTAAAACCTGACTCTCCTTTTTTTGAACTTTATGAAGTATGCGATAAACCATTTGATAAAAAAGATAATATTTGGCCAATCGCTCATTGTCATGGTCAAACATTACCGATTAATATAATATATAATGAAATTATTGATAAATATTATTTTATTGATTATGAGCCAGAGAACATGGGGGAAGCTCCATTTGCATACGATTATTGTTTTTTTATATTATATAAAACTGAAATATTATCTTTAGATTATAAAATGAAATTAAAAAAGGAATTGTCAAATTTTTTAGATAAATATAAATTTCAAAAAGCTTTTTTGGCACAAATTTTATGGTGGTCTAGAAATCGACCGTTGAACAATAATCAAATTCTCAAGATTAATAAAAGAAGTAAGTCTGCACTTTCTTTTTTTGTGGATTAAAAAAATTAAAAATGCTTAGTAAAAAATTTCGTATTTCTCTTGAACCAGGTAAAACTCTTTTATGGTTATGGTTGAAGAGCTCCTTATCAAAAATTAATGGCGAATTAGGTGTAGATTTAGCTGGAGGAAGCATGTTTAATAAACCTTTTTTTAAAACAAAAAAGTATATTTGTGTAGATATTAATCAAATAAAACTTGATGAAGGTAAAAATAAATATCCAGACGCTGAAGTTGTTAATTTAACTATTCAAGAGTACCTTAAAAAGATTATCGATAAACCTGATATTTTGGTTTGTGTGCAAACTATGGGAACAAATGGACTTTTTGATCATGAGGAGACAATTAAAGTTGTGCATCAAATGTACAAAGCTTTAAATAAAGGAGGCAGCATGTTATTTAATATTGGCTCGGTTGGTATTGATATAGAAGAAATGAATAAAAAGTTAAGCCTTTTTATTGATGGCAAGTTCGAAAGTGTTGATAAACATTTTTATGGAGCATTTCATTTCAAAAATGCAAAACCTCGATGGAAAATTAACGAAGGTGTTGTAGTAAAGATAAATAAAGAAATTCAAAATAAAAACAAAGATAAGTTAAATAATATTTTTTTTTCAATTACCCATAAATTGCGAGTGATCTATTCTCTATTTCTAGCTTTTATAATGTATTTTTTTTCACCATTAAGAACTGGGTTTGGTACCAAAAAGGATAAATTGTTCTTATTTTGTAAAGGAAAAATTTGAAGATATATCTTTTTCAAACTCTATTTAAGATTAAAGATATTTATATAATAAAATTTATGTTTTTTCTTCAAACAATTATTAAAAGATTTTTAATAGCAAAATTATCTATACTTATAAAAAATAATGAAAATTTATGAAACAAAATAATCAAGAAAATAAGTTAAGAATAAGATCTGCAGAGGAGCTTTCTAATCAGATGGAAGGCCTTTTAGTTTTAAGAAAAGTTTTAAGCTCGATTTTGAATAAATGGTTTTTGAGTGGAGGTACCTTATTAGGTGTATATCGAGATGGTGATTTTATACCATGGGACTGGGATGTTGAAGTTACTGTACTTACAGAAGAAGCGATAAATAAAAAAGACCTAATAATTGATGGTTTATTAGAATCAGGCTTTAAACTCAAAAAAACAAATGACACTAAAGAAAATTTTAAGATTGTTGTTGAAGGTTGGGGCACAAAATATGAAATATTAGGACGTTATCTAAATGAGAATCATGATTTACGTGTACGGCTTATGACAAAAGTACCATCTAAATATTTTGAAAAAATTCAGATGGTTTCATTTAGAGGACACGAATTTCCTGCCCCATGTCCTACTCAGGATTTTTTAAAAGCATTATATGGAAATTGGAAAACACCAATTAAAACAACGGATAAGAGAAGTTATTTTTCTGCAAATGCTTATAGACCAGTAGAAATTAGTTTTTATCAAAAATTTTTAAATCGAATAAGCTCATTAATTAAATTTTTCCTTAAAAGTTAAGAAAATGAATATAGATTATTTAGTTAAACACATACAATTGACACTTTTATATAGTTATAAAGATTTTTAATAGAAATTTAAATTAAAAAAAAATTAATGAATAAAATTTATTATATAACTTATTCATCCATCCCATCATCACTACCAAGTTCATTACAAATTATTAAAACTTGTGAAAATTTATCAAAGAACAAATATAAAGTAACTTTGATAAAACCTGGTACCGGAATGGATAAAGTCTCTATAAAAAGATATTATGGAATTGAAGAAGACATTAAAATCAAAGAGTTTTTGAGTATTAAAAAATTTCCTGTT
>MDSZ01113043.1_pt1 | contig 20909 bp, 13 predicted proteins | sample 811201 | NCBI WGS metagenome assembly MDSZ01 (sample SAMN05326647, study PRJNA326480) | marine metagenome | isolation source: seawater | place: Indian Ocean: North | collected 2010 | reverse complement strand
TTTTACAAAATCCCAAGTCCACTCCGTTTTACCTTTTGGTGATACGGCATACACCCGTGCTCCCAAGGTGGCGAAATAAACCCGCCCGTTTCCCACTGCTGGCGCTGAGAAAATAGGTTCCTTGCAATCAATACGATGAATCAACTTTCCTGTTTTTCGATCGATCACGTAGTAAAAACCGGCAGCGGTTCCCACATGTAAAAAATCTCCAACAACTGCAGGGGTTGCAACATTGTTGCAATTAGCAAGTCCTCCATCTGTTTTAAAGACCCATTTCTTTTGGAATGTTTTTGAATCGATGGCATGGACCACTCCTGAGCCATCCATGATATAAACCACTTCACCAGCAACCACCGGACCGGACTGAATAGCATCAGTTAAGGGAATAGCTGCCGCCAAAGCCAAAGAATCGGTCAATACTACCTCAGGTAGATTACCTGAACGGCGCGCATCACCTTGAAATTGCGGCCAATCTGCATTGACTACCACCGTGAAAAAAATAGGCGACACCAGCATCAAGAAAACGCGCTTGTTCATAGGATAAGCCTAAAGCACCCCAAACAGTTTGTCCGCACAAAACAATCTTGCGATCAACGAATTTCAGTATGAATATGGACCTGATGAAGCCCATTTTAGCCTTGATACTGGCTTTCACAATAACTGCTCGGGGAGCAGAACGGGTGGATAATGGGCTATTGGCCTTTTATGACTTCAACACAATAGAAGGCCCGATTGTAAAGGACCGCTCAGGACTGAAACCAGCCTTGGATCTACGCATCAGAGCAAAAGGGAACACCAGGCGTACAAACGGTTCATTAGAAATCATAAAAGGCACTGTTATAACTTCCGAACGCCCTCCTCTCAGGCTGCTCAACGCTCTTAAACAATCCAACGAAATTACCGTCGAGGTATGGTTCAAGCCGGGCAACTTGAAGCAGGATGGCCCTGCTCGGCTCGTCACTATTTCAAAAAACACTTCTGAAAGAAATTTTACCATCGGCCAAGAAGTCGCCAACCTGCAGTCGAGACTACGTACCACACGTACAAGCAAAAATGGTATGCCCGCCATTGAGACAACTCCCATACTATCTGGAAAACTAACTCATGCAGTGTATGTGCGCGATAGCTCGGGAAATGCCTCCCTCTATGTGAACGGGAAAAAAGTAAAAGGACAGATGACTGCGGGCACAATGTCCAATTGGGACAGCTCATATCGTCTTGCACTAGGCAATGAACTCTCGGGCGAACGGCCGTGGCTGGGCACACTGTATCTCGTAGCCATATACAACCGCGATTTCAGCGCAAAAGAAGTTGCACTTCATTTTAAATCCGGAGCCCAAGCGAAGATGGATCCGACCAAACTTGCGGCTGCACAAAATGAGCACTTGTTTGAAACCAAGATTGCCCCACTTTTATCTAAGCATTGTCTGGAATGCCATGATCCTGCTACTACCAAGGGTGATTTAGATCTCTCTCAAAAGCTTACCGCCTTCGCCAATAAAGACATGATTGTGCCAGGTAAACATGAAATCAGCGCACTATGGGAAGCAGTAGCAAACAATGAAATGCCCAAGAAACGCACACCATTGTCTACGCCGGAGAAGGCACTCCTGAAACAGTGGATTGATGGCGGAGCGAAATGGACACTAAGTCGCATTGATCCTGCAATATACGCACAAGGCAATGAGACCAGCGGCAACTGGATCCGCCGCCTGACCGTGACAGAATACATTGCCACCGTACTCGCCACAACAGGTGTGGATATCAGCACTGATGCCCGAGCGCTGCTACCACCTGACCTTAGAGCCGACGGTTTCGATAACACTGCATACAATCTAAATATCGATCTCAAACACATCAATGCCTACGCGAAACTCGCCGAGCGCATTGTCAATCGCATGGACGTCACCACGTATGCAAAACGTTTTTCCCGGAAGCAAAGCTTTACAGATAAGCACATGTCCGCCTTCCTTGAAAAACTCGGGCGCTGGACGCTGCGCGGGCCCCTGGAGAAACGAGAAGTGATTCTGTATCGAGGTATCACTACGTCGGTTGTTGCCAATGGCGGCAGCTACAAGGAGGCTGTCGGACTTGTGCTTCAAGCCATGCTCCAATCGCCACGGTTCATTTACCGCATGGAAAACCAGCACACCGGAGGGCGCGTGGGCAACTTTGAACTGGCAGTACGCCTAAGCTACCTAATCTGGGGTGCCCCACCCGACGAGGCACTTTATACTGCCGCCGATCAAGGCAAGTTATCCAGCCCCGAACAAATTCGCATCCAGATCAACCGCATGCTTAAAGACCCGCGAGCGGTGGATCGATCCGTACAATTCCTGAGTCAGTGGCTCAACCTTGGCCACCTTGCCAATCTACGCCCGGACAAAAACCATTTCCCCAGATGGAACCCCTCTCTAGCAAATGATATGCGTACGGAGACAATCGCGTTCTTCAAGGAAATTGTTTGGAAACAAAATCGACCACTATCTAACCTATTCAATGCCCAGTTTAGCTATCTTACATCCCAACTGGCCCAACACTACAGACTTACTCCATTACAAACTGGCAAAGGCACACTGCGCTATGATCTAACCAAGATACCTTCACGCGGGGGTCTATTGACTCACGGAAGCGTACTCACGCGTGGTGGCGATGATGCGTCAATGGTCACGCGTGGATTATTCGTGATGCAAGATCTACTGAGAGGAGTCGTCAAGGATCCTCCACCCTGTGTCGACACAACACCAGTGCCTAGTCAACCAGGCCTGAGCCAACGCGGGATCGCCGAGAAGCGCATCGCCAACACCAACTGCGGCGGATGCCACAGCAAATTTGAACCGCTAGCATTCGGACTAGAGCGCTTTGACGGCTTGGGATCCTATCTTGAAAAGGACAATCACGGCAACCGCCTGCGAGAGGACGGCCAAATTCTTTTTCCCGGCGAAGCCAAGCCGATTACTTACCGGACCTCCAAAGAATTGATGGACCACCTTGCTGACAGCAACCGTGTACGACAAAGTATTACATGGAAACTTACGCAATTTGCCCTTGGCCGCACATTGGGCCCGCGAGACGCCCGAAGCATGCAAACCATCCATCAAGCCGGCTGGAAATCTGGCGGCACTTATGCAAACCTTATTACCGCAATCGCCGTTAGTGAATTATTCCAAACCCAACCAACGGAGAACACTAAATGAAGTCACATCTCAATCGACGCACTCTACTTCAGGGTTTGGGAACTGTTACTATCGGACTACCACTGGTAGAAGAGATGATTGCCACCAATGCACTGGGTGCTGCTAAAACCAAGGTGCCCACGCGTGCGTTTAATATATTTTTCGGACTTGGCATTCCCGCACCTTTACAGAATGAAGGCTTTAATGATGTCTTGGAACCACTAAAGCCATTGAAGGATAAGTTGCTTATTATGCGCAATGTGGATCATGTCCGCTGCGATGTGCGCGGTATTAATGCCCACTTTGACGGAGCCACTGCCTCTTTCACAGCCGAACCAGCTGGAGGCGAAGCCAAAGCTGGTGGCCCTTCCATTGATCAGGTCATTCGGCATACCCATCATCCTACTGGCTTGCCTGCAGACATGGTGCCCTCACTTGTGGCCGGCACTTTTTTCCGACGCAGCCGCGTAGGCCGTTATCATCACAGCTATAGTCTTGATGGAACTATAGCCGCACGTATGCAGGAAAAACCCCGTGACCTGTTCGATCGCGTGTTCGGGACCGTAACCACAACCAATGACGTAGACGCTCGGACTCAACGTTTGAAGCGCAGCGTATTGGACTCGCTAGTTGATCAATACCGTTTTTACATCGGACCCAACTCCCCACTTGGAACTGCCTCTAAATCACGTATCAAGGATCACCTCGACCGAATCCGCGAGTTTGAGCAACGCGCCTTTGAACCAAAAAACAAAAAGAGTAATGGGCCAGCCTTGCCACCCCGTTCACGAGTTCCTCACGGTGGTCCTGCTGACCCGGGTGGAGAAGGCATCGACATTACGCTGGAGGAACTCAAGAGCGAATGGCGACTCTTGGCCGACCTTTATGCATTAGCCATAGAGATAGATCGTGCGCGTTTTGGCTCAATTACCTTTCTGGCTGCAGGCGAACGCATCCGACTCACAGGCAAGTATAACTATAACGGTCGTATACGATATGAATTCAACGATGCCGCAGAGCACCGGCGGGGCGGCTCTGGTGGCTGCAGTCATGAGTGGTGGCACAAGTTTAACGAAAAGAATGAAAACAAACAGTTGCGAGCCCATGCACATATGAAAATGAATGAGATCGCCTACTTCTTGAAGCGTCTTGATAGCACCAGAGAAATAAACGGTCGTAGTATTCTTGAAAACTCACTCTTAACCCTTTCTACCGAGTCAGGAGATGGTAGGCACAATAACGTAAAACGCGAACTATCCGGAGTATTTCACGCTATCACCAGCGCCAACGGGCTCTTCAAAACCGGCCAATTCATGGATGTCAAAGCGGAAGGCATTGATGTATATAACACTATGCTTACAGCCATGGGTTCAAAGAGAAAAATTGGCCCAGAAAAGCGGGAGCATAAGCCCGTAGATAAAATACGGACTTAAAGAATGTTATCTACTAATTTGCCGGTGCATCACCCATCTGTTGGGCCAAATAGTTTTCAATACCGGTCATCTTTATGAGATCCAGTTGAGCCTCAGCCCAGTCTATACTTTGCTCAGACTCCACGACCATCCGGTCCATTAACTCACGACTAGAGTTATCCTTTGCATCAGTACAAAGTTTAATCCCCTCGTTGTAGGTAGAAGCTCCCTTAATCTCCAAGGCCATTCCATTTTCGATCATTTCCTGTGGCGTACTTCCCACGTTGATCACATCATACCGCGAAATAGCCGGCACACCATCCAGGAATAGAATACGGTCAATTACCTCATCGGCATGCTTCATTTCCTCAATGGACTCTTTATAATAATAACCCGCCAACTTGTTAAGCCCCCAGTTTCCAAGCATCTTGGAATGAATAAAATATAAGTTGATCGCGGTAAGCTCGATAGTTAAACCCGCATTCAATGCTTCAATGACTTGTTCGTTACCCTTCATAAATAAAATTTTGGTGCGCGCACCTATAATCAAACACGCGAACGCCTCGAAGGTATCACATCAAACGAGAAAAGCAAAAACGACTCGTGTAAAAAGTTAAATTTATTTGGCAACGAGACTCAGACACAGTCTCAAAGAGAAATAAAAATTTAAGCCGCCTGACAGTCACACAGTGTTTTGATATGCCCACACCCTGGACAAAGAGCGCAGGGGCCACATTCAGCAGGAAGACCACAAAGCAAACGCTGAATCCGGCATTGACAGCTCCCGCAACCCGTACCCGCATCAGTTAAACGAGACACTTGATCTATAGTCTCAGCGCCTCCCTCATCCATGGCTTTAAGGACACTTGATGCACTCACCTGATAACAGTGACAGATCAGAGTATCTGCAGATTGAGTCCGCATCCTATTTGGCATGTCTATTATTTCTGCCATCTCTTAAACCTGGTGCTTTGATCGTCTGAAGAGCCTATAATAGCAAGTATTTTATGAGACTGAGTCACATTTTCATGAAATTATCCCCATAAAATAACGCTCTACAGGTTATTTGTGGTCGTGTTTATGGATTATATGAAAAGCGGATTCCAGACGAGCTGCTATTTTAACTTTTGCGTCCACTAGATTTCTTATTTCCGCTGGGTCCTCTTTGATATTGGAAAGAATATAGGGTTTGACGAATGGCTTACCCTTTGGCTGTTGTCCCCACCACCGGTAAAATAGGATATCCACAACTGACCGCAGTCAACGAGGTTGCCTTTCCCGTTAATCATTTCCTCGAGGATAAGCTTGGTCAGCGGATCCATTTTCATCACCTCGAAAGTACTGATCTTTGCATGCCCCTCCATATTGGACTGGCCGCAAAGAACGAAAACCTTAAATGGCTTGGCATTGACCGGTGATAGAGTCTAAGCCCAAAAAGAGAAAGGAATGTTAGAAGATTTCTAAAGTTTTTCATGATGTTTATTTGCGGCTTTTGTCGTTGGCGAGAATTTGAAAAAGTGCGGCTTCCATCCGCTGAACCCGCTCGGTTTCCCGGGAAGCCAGGTTGATGGTTTCGGCCGGGTCCTCCTCGAGGTTGAAGAGTTGCCAGGGTGGGGTAAAACGGCGCCCCTTCGGTTGTTCTCTACCTCCCGATCCATTGCCGAGTACGAGTTTCCACTCATCCATCCGGATGGCGAACATGCCGGAAGCGGAATGATTAATCACAGGCGCCCGCCTGAACTGGCCCGGTTTTCCATTGAACAAAGGAGCCCAACTGAAGCTGTCGGGGGCCGCTTCGTTCGGCTTGGGAAGCTTCGCCTTGGCCAACTCAGATGCAGTGGCGAACAAATCGACCAGACAAACCGTCTCCTTGCAAACGCTGCCCGCCTTGATCCCCTTCGGCCATCGGGCAAAGGTCGGCACCCGGTGCCCGCCTTCCCAGACGTCCGCCTTGGTCCCCCGCCAAGGTCCATTGGCCGTATGATCCCCTTCGTAGTAGATCTGCTGGGATTCATCGGAAAGATGGTGCGGTTTGTCCTTGGCCGACTCACGGTACATGAAGGAAGCATTGTCGCTTGTGTAGATGACCAGGGTGTTATCTTTGATTCCCGCATCGTCCACCGCCTTCATCACCTGCCCCACTGTCCAGTCGACCTGCATCACAAAGTCCCCGTAAGGCCCGAGCTTGGATTTACCTTGAAAGCGAGGATGTGGCGAAACGGGTTTGTGCGGAGCGGTCAGGGGGAAATAGAGAAAGAATGGGTTTTTCTCTTTCGCCCGCTTGTGAATATGGTCGCAACTCTCCTTCGTGAGGCGATCCAGGCAATCGATAATGGAAAAATCGGAACCCAGCTCCCCTTCGCGCAGATATCCGGGAAAACCCTGCTTGGGCTGAGTACGATCGGGCAATCCGGTGATCTTGCGGCCCTCGATATAGACGTAAGGAGGAAAATCCAAGGATGCGGGAATGATCAGGGAACGGTCGAACCCGAGGTCAACCGGGGAATGATCCAAAGGTTGGCTCCAGTCCCATTGGCCCTTGGCGTCCTTCTGAAAGCCAAGTCCAAGATGCCATTTCCCGATGACCGCGGTATGGTAACCAGCTTGCCTAAGGTGGGAAGCCACAGTCGGGCGTTCCTTCTCGATTAACGGGGTCCCGTATCCGTTCTGCACCCCGCTCTTGAGACGACTGCGCCAGCAGTACCTGCCCGTCAGGATTGCATAGCGGGTAGGCGTACAAACGGCGGACGGAGAATGCGCATCGGTAAAGGTCATTCCTTCCTTTGCCAGACGGTTTAGATGCGGCGTAGGAATCTTCGATTTAGGATTCAAAGCCTGCACATCGCCATAACCCATGTCATCGGCAAGAATGAATATTATATTGGGTTTGGCTGCTGGCAAATGCGCCGCCAACAAAATAAAAGCGGTAAGAATAGAGAGTTTCATGAAAGAACAAATCATTAAGCGCGCAGGTTCTCCAAACAAGTAAAAGCGGCCATTACTCATTAAACTCAACCCAGTTCAACCCCAGCAAACCTTTGGTTTTAGCAACCACACATAAGTCGATAAGACCTTTGGCATTCTTGAGCTTAACAGGGATATTGAGAAACTCGCCATTACCTGTCATCTTAACATTAACCTTTGCTAGCAATTTTCCTTCGACAGATCTTTCTCTGAACTCAAACAGCCCCGCTTTTTCAAGCCCGCCAGCCCGCACAATTATATTATTGATTCCCTTTAGGTTCAGCTCACGGAAGACAATCGCATCGTCGTTATTAAAATGGCCGATAATACCTTTCTCTCCTTCTACCTGTTCCACATATTGCATCCCATAATTCACATCATAAAGGGCAGCTTTCTTTCGCCGAGAATGAAGCACAATTGTCGATTCCCCTCTTAAAGCCGGCACACCTTCTGCACCTGCATCCGTGTACCCTGCTGTTAATACAAGTACTCCTTCATCGACTCGATTTTTCCGTTTAGACGGAGCCCTATAAACCCCATTCAATCCACGACGTGGAGTACTGGCATTGTTCTTATCCAATGATAATATCCAGTCTATCATCAGACGTGACTCTTCGATGTTGTGCTGTGGATGTGGGGGCATGGGTTGCTGACCCCACGCACCCACTCCTCCCTGAAGAACTTTAAGAGCAAGTCGCTCTGGTGCTGAAGGATCACTCGAGTATTTCTTGGCAACGATCTCATAAGAAGGGCCTGCGGAAGGCGCGTCTGATATATGACAGGCAAAACAAGTACTTTTACGCATCAATGCAAGGCCAGGAGTGGAAAACTCTGCATCGGTATCTGTAAGATATCTTCTATTTCTAAATTCACCCTGTAGCGAAACAAGATTCTCATCTATGTTTAATGTCTCTTTATCTAAAACCACTACTTCGTAATTCAGTTTTTCCTTCCAATCAAAAAACGAGCCGTGAACAGGAGATTTGAAACTCACCTTTGGCCTGGCGTTACCCACATGAATTACCTGGCTGGTAGTGTGCTTTGCCCCGTTAGAATCAGCAGCTGTTAAAGTCAGCGTATAAGTCCCAGGCTTAGTGAAAACCACCTGTTGCTTTGGCCCCTCCTTGCCATTATTCCATTTATACTTCAATGAATCCCCATCGGGATCGGAAGACCCACCCCCATCCAACATAACTTTGAGAGGGTGCTTTCCGGCTGTAACATTCGAAACTATTGCAGCAACGGGCGGACGATTTCCCCTACGATATACAATACGTGAAATACGGCTATCAGAATTCTCCCACCACTTATCTCCGTATTCAATAAGGTACAGCGCGCCGTCCGCACCGAGCTTCATATCCACTGGACGGCGAAAATTCCAATCCGGTAAAAACGGCTTAACCTCGGGCCCAATACTCCCAAGTTTGCTGACCTGTATCCAATTACGCATCCACTCATAAATAAAGAGATGTCCGTCCAGTTCCTTCGGCAAGCGAATAGCCGATTTACCCTTCGGATCATAATGATACACCGGCCCTGCCATGATTGAGCGCCCACCGATGCCAAGACTAGGGAAACGCTCACTCTTCAGGTTGCCGTACCAAATTAATGCTGGCTGTGCGTGCGGAAGTTTTTTAAGACCCGTGTTATTCGGTGAAAGATTTTCCGGCGCAGACGGCTTAAAAGTGGCTACCACCTTGTTGTTATCAAAATCATAAACCGGATATGGCTCATTAGGACCAATGAAGAGCGGCCAACCGAAATTACCTGCCTTTGGAGCGGCGTTAATCTCATCATAACCGAGCGGATTTATTTTGAGCTCAGGAAACACATTGGGACCCACATCTCCAAAGTATAGTGTGCCATCTGCATCATCAACCGTCATGCGGAAAGGGTTCCTCACGCCCATCGCATAAATCTCCAGACGGCCCTGCTTGGAATCCGTAAATAAATTGCCTTTTGGTATCGTATACCCGCCCTTTTCTTCAGGTTGAATGCGCAGAATCTTGCCGCGCAGGTCCTGAGAGTTGCCTGCCGACCGCATGGCATCCCAACTCTTCTTACCCGGCCGATAATCTATGGGCAATCCGGGCTTCCAGTGGCAGTTATCTCCATTGCCAATATACAAATGTCCACGGCCATCCATAAACACCGCCCCACCCATATGAAAAACGTGCTCATCATCATATGGCCACTCGAGCAACACCTCCTCTCCTTTAATGTCCATCATCTTGCCTTTCACCACAAAGCGGCTCACGCGCATCGTGTCCTGTTTGACCGAGGGGCAATGCAAAGTAAATAGATGGCCGTTCTCGAGAAAATCAGGAGAAACCGCAAACCCGAGCAAACCTACCTCGCCTTTGGCATAAGTGGGCACACGACCTATATCCCTAACTGTTCTACTTTTCGCCTCCCACCACTTTACCTCACCGGCAAATTCAACAAATACAATATCCCCATTGGCAAGTACCTCAAACTGGATTGCATCCCGGCTACTCTTGATAAGAATTTCACGTTCAAATCGACTAAGATCATATTTTTCGGCGAAGACCGGAAATACAGTCAAAAACGTAATTAGATAGAGAAGAGTTTGTTTCATCTGTTTTTGAAAAAAATATTTCATATCTTTTGGCTAGGAAACAAGCACGCTATTCCAGTCTTAATGCCTTCTTTAATACCGGTGCGAAAACTTCAGCCTGACGCAGGAAACCCAAATCGTTCGGATGGGAAGCATCGGTGGTCCCCTCAAAGTCATCCCCCAGCAGTGGATCACCTTCCACATAATAAAGATGCTTCACCCCTACAGTCTGCAATTCCTTATACGCCTTGCGCAACGCGGCGTGGTTATCGTCATGAAACTTTGATTTTTCAGGCACCAGCCAGGAATTGGGAAAGCGTCGGTCTTCCACCAGGACAATCGGAGTATTGGGCCTGGCCTTGCGCAACTGCTTCACCAGAGGCACGCATCGTTCAGTGACCATCGCCCCGTTCATATTAGGCAAGCAATCAATAATGTAAGCGGCTGCATCCACTTCAGTCATGAGCTCCCCCACTTCCTTGTGCATCTTTCCGTTGCCCGAAAAACCGATATTGATCACCGGCATATCAAACCACCTACCGAGAATCGCCGGGTGCGCAATCCCCGGGCGAGACGCGCAGGCTCCATGGGTAATGGAAGTGCCATAAAATATCAGTGGCTTGGCCTTACGCGGTGCGAGCCCTTCAAAGTTTGCGCCCGCAGGCACTCCAACGGCCAAAGATTCAGTTCCATTATAAAGCGGCAAATAAAGCGCATACTCGCGCAGGCCCGGTTTGATTCCCCGCAGGAGCGCAATGTGCATCTCCTGTTTTGAGGGGCGAGTAGCCGCTGCCCAGCGCCATTTACCCTTGCTATCACGCGCATATAAATCCAATCCACTCACGCCACTGGGTGGCATATGGGGCATACCCAACCGTGAAGAGGTCACCTTCCATTTTGCGTGAATAGCATTAGCATCGGTCTTAAAGCGCACCATCATCCCCGCACTGTGTCGACTTAAACTCCAGACCGATTTAGTAACAGTTTTCTCTGCCTTGGCAGGAAACCGGTCAAACCACTTGGATCGTTCCTGATCAACCCAGCCACGGCCTTCAACTCCCCACTGAGTAACATCATGCCATTGGACTTTACCTTGAGCAAAAACAGTAAATGTTTGTAGAGCAAATAGAAGAGCAATAATCTGTTTCATAATAATTGATATAGAATTAAAGCGGATAATGGCTATAGCCTGACCGCATGGCCAAACATCAGCAACGGCAAAATTGGTGGCCAAATAAAAAATATCTTCAAAACAGCAGGTTCACCCAACAATACCTCATTGGAATGGGGCAACAGCGGGCACCGCTTCTATCCTGATAAAATGCGGCCCTTTATCGAGAAGGCTCTGGAAAAAAAGAATTAATGGGTGACTCGGTAGCTAATCTTAATTCTTAAACCAAGGCTTACGTGCATTCTTTGTAATTTCGGCATCAAGCGCCTTCATACGTTCCTGCAATTCACGAACCATTTCGGGCTTTGCCTGAGCCAAATTATTCTTTTCGCCAACGTCCTTGGAAAGATCAAAGAGGTGCAATTGAGGGGGCTTATTATTGTTGCGCCGCGCCCTTTTCACGAGCAGCTTCCAATTGCCGCTCCGAAGACCCTCAATCTCACCACGAGAGGTATAGTGCAGGAATTCCTTGCGAGGCGATTTTTTTATCGTCCCTTTCCAAAGACCGGATACATCCATGCCGTCGATTTTTTTTCCTTTGGGCAAAGCCTTACCGGTAAGTGAAGCGATAGTCGGCAGAATATCAATTGTCCCAGTAAGCTCATCACAAACTGTGCCACCAGGAATACCGGGGCCGCGCATCACACAGGGAACGCGCTGACCACCTTCAAAAGTAGTCCCCTTTCCCTCGCGTAGCGGCCCAGCTGAACCTCCGTGATGACGAAAAGGTAACCAAGGGCCGTTATCAGTGGTGTAGATGACATAGGTGTTATCCACCAGCTTCAAGTCATCCAGTGTCTTTAATAAACGGCCCACTTCAGAATCAATATGCTCAATAGTATTAATGTAGGCATTCTTGGGATTGGGATCACGGATTTCATCGGGAACATAAAGAGGGATATGCGGCATGGAATGCGGCAGATACACAAAGAAAGGTTTGTCTTTATTTGATTTAATGAAGTCGATTGACTTCTGGGTGTAACGTCGGGTGACGGTACGCTGGTCCACCGGCAACTCGACAATCTTCTCGTCCTCAAAGAGCGGGGTTTTCCATTTGGTGAGTGTCGACTCAGGGTCATTCCAGAGAATATCCATACCCGCCCAACCTCCCTTAGGCTTACCTTTGTTATCGGGGTGATTCATGTCGTTGGAATAGGGAATTCCATAGTAGGTGTCGAAACCATTGGCAGTGGGCAGTACTTCCTTGTGGTGACCGAGGTGCCATTTACCAAAACAGGCCGTGGCATAGCCTTGTGATTTCAAATGGTCAGCGATGGTATGCTCCCTAGAGTTTAATCCTTTGGTCGAGGCTGGAAATAACACGTGCTGATGCATGCCCACGCGCTTGGGATAACAACCGGTTAGTAGAGCCGCACGGGAAGGCGTGCACACCGGTGAAGCTACCATAAAGCTGGTAAACTTCCGCCCTTCCTTGGCAATCCGGTCAATATTCGGCGTCTTGATTGTCTTGGACCCAAAACAACTCAGGTCGCCATAACCCTGATCATCTGTGAAGATAATGACAAAGTTAGGCTTAGCGGCCTCTAAGGCCATCAAACATGTTAACCATCCAACAAAAAATAATGTTATCTTTGAAATTTCTTTTTTCATTTTTTCTCTCCTATCTTAGCACGTAGATTCATTTTGCACTCTGGATCAATCGGAACCGGAATCCCAGTTTGATCAACAGGATGCGTGTAAAGGTAGCGCCAAACCGAATCCCAGTCTTTCCCTCGAACAACGATACCATGAGCCTTTCTCGAATCATTGTTAACGTCACAATTGGTAACCAAACGACGTGAGTTCCCAAACGGGGGATTCGCTTGATCCACGTTGACCAGCGGGCCGAATTTTGCCAATCCAAGCATCTGCCAAGAGCGACAGTAATGATCACCTACCCAGCCGGTGTCAAGGATATGAGTAAAACCAAAAAAGCGATTAGCTGGTGTAACCGATGGAAGACCCTGCCATGATTCCAGTTGGTCTCTGGGCCCACAAAACATAACCACGCGCGCAACCTTTCGATGCTTAGCAAAGCGAGCGGAAGTAGTTGAACCATGGGAACTGCCTGAAAGAATCACCTTATCCCAAAGCAAATCACTGTGATCCCTATTCAAGAATTGATCCCATTTTCCATCGGGATTCTTTTTCACCAACCATTTAACTAACTGTAATGAGCGCGCCTCAAGACCATCAGGTTTCGAAATCTGAACGTGAGGGCTATGGTCTCGACCTGTAGCTGCTTCGAGACGAATATCACCCAGACAATTACCGGCATCATGCAACTCTTTCGGCACAGTCGAAAACCACCGATTAGCATAATGAGGCTGTATAGCATGAAGACCATAGCTGTTGATTCTATCAAAGAGGCGTTGATTGTGACCCATCAACCAGATAACAAGCTGCCCGCGAGAAGGCACTCTTACATCTACTGCAGCATGCTGGAGATCCATTACCTTTCCTTTCGTGTCGGTAAAGGTATAGTTGATCTTGGAATATTCGGTAGCCTCCGGGTTAATCCCACTCGCCCGGACGCTAAACTTATAATGTTCAGTAGATTGCTCTGCCAATAAAGACAGGCCACAAAATAAAAAAATTAATAGAACTTTATTCATGGAGCTGCATTTATTCTTAACTTTTAATTACTGAAGTAAAAGAAATCATTTGCCTCCAACTAAAAGATCCTTGCGAAAAAGCATTCCATAAAACAAATCAAGCCCACCTTCTTTTATTTTCCTAAATTTAACAAACTCAGGACCTTTTTCTGGATTATCGGGATTAATCTTTATGCCCCACAATGGCTCTATCGAGGTTGGCAACATTCCGTACCGGATATCCCCAATAACATTATTATTTTCAGGGTGTTGACACAAAAAGTCATTGGACAACCGAGCAAATCGAGTTACGCCTCGGTTTACCTTCGTAGTTTTGTATGCTTCCACTTCTCCACCGGAATAGATCTTGGGTAATAAATTAGGGAAAACATGAATCGCATCCACGTAATAGACCCCTTCATGAAGATAAACTGAACGATACAAAAAAATATTTCCAATACTCGGCTTAACGACAAGTCTGACAGCGTTATGATTGCGCTGACTTATTAACTCCGTTTGAGCTAATTCATCCTGACGATGCTGACCTAAAGCAAACATTAGATAGCAAACACAAAATATTACTGCTGCACGAGAAAACCAAATATGATTTCGCCAAACACCCCAAACTGTCAGCACCAAGAGCGGTAGACTAAATAGCGGATCAATAATGGAGACAAGATTCCAGGAAATGCGATCCAGTGCAAACGGCCAATAAAGATGCGTACCATAACTAGTACAGGCATCCAGCAAACCATGAGTCCCATAACCCAAAATACAAGCCATCCAAATCCCACGAAAGTCGAAACGTCGGCGTGATATAAGCCATATTAACAAGGCAACGATAGAGGCACCCACAGGAATGAAAGCTAGTGAATGGGAAAAGTGCCGATGATAATCCAAGTTCAAAAGCGGGTCAGTCGAGGAACTGATTAGTGCATCCAAATCCGGGGCCATACCCGAAATGGCTCCGCATAGTGCTGCTCGAGATTGAACTTTCGATTCAGAAAAAGACTGGGCAACAGCAGAACCTATCAGCCCTTGAGTGAGTAAATCCATTAATAACGAACCATCACCTACTGTAAAAACAAAATCTAAAGACTCTTAAGAAAGACATGCCTGATCTAAACCTCACTAAAGGTTTCGGTACTACCGCCAAAGGTTTTGACCTCTACACCCAGCTTGTGGAGCATAGTAAGATACAGGTTGGAGAGTGGCAGCTCGGTATAGTTCATCTCACCACGCCAGCCCGCATCAGTGCTAATTCCAGCGGTAGCCTGATGCTTGTCATTACCTTGACCGTACTTAAGGTATTGGCCGTGCTTAAAACCCATATTTCGCCCACCCATTAGGAGCAGCGGGTAATTACGTGACAGATGAAAGGCACTCGAAGCCGAACCAAACAAAAGTGCTGTATTATCGAGCATATTGCCATCACCACCCGGTTCTGGCGTTGCCTTAAGCCGGCTGGCAAAGCGGCCGAGTTCCTCGTTGATAAACCTACAGTAGATCCCAAAATTCTTATATCCATCTGGTTTCTTGGTTTCATGCGACAAATAGTGCGTCCCCTTGAACCCTACCGCTCGGGCAAGGTAATCGCTAATACCCACACCATTTTCCCGCCCAAGCTGATATGTCGCTATCCGTGTAGTATCAGTTTTAAACGCTAGGTAAATCAGCTCATACATAGTGCGAAGGAAATTGCGTGGATCCTCGGGCGTTATGTCTAAGTTTAGGTGATCTGTATTCACGCGCGGCATTGGAATATTCAACCAACGCTTGGCTTTCTCCACCTTTACTTCGGTATCTCGCACGGACTGGAGATAATCAGCTAACGTTTTCTGATCATGCTCAGAAAGGGAACGATTAAGCGAACGTGCGTCCTCCAGCAGATCGTCGAGGGCACTTTTACTCAAAGCGAGCCGCCGGGCAGCATCCGGACCACTCTTAACGAACAGCATATCAAAGATGCGCTTGGGTTTGTGCTCAGCTGGAATTGGACGACCCTGAGTATTGTATGACATTGTGTGCGCTCCGCGCGGTGAGCCGGTACCCCCATCAGTAGACATTATCAAAGATGCATGGCGTGTATATTCACCAACATGAGCGGCGAACACCTGATCAAGTGAAATACTGTTTTGATAGGAGTCATCCATTGCGCCTGTATCCGCGCCTGTAAGAAACTGGTCAGCATTACGGTGTCCATGAACATGCCGTACCGCAGGGTGTGATAAACCAGAAAAGATGGTTAATTCATTACGCAAGGGCTCAAGCGTTTCCATACACTTGGTGAGAACGAAATCCTTACGACCACCGTGAGGAAACCAACTCCAGTCTTTGAAGGAAGGATCCTTTTCCAAAGGCATCGGCACACCGTCTGGCAAATAAAAACAAGCCAGTCGTTTCCGTTTTACGGAACTAGCCGCAGCTTGAGCCGTAGGGGCAAAAGTTTCTAGCCACGGCAGCGCTAGCGCTACGCCAGCACCCCGTAAAAATTTCCGACGATCGAGGGAAGATAAATTCATGTTCATCGCCTTTACTCCTTCGCCCTCAATTTAACTGAAATAAATCACTTTTCACAATCAGAAAGACAAGGTCGGCTAAACCATCTCCATTCTGGCGCAGCGTGGTGGTGATACGATCCACTTCAGCACGATCACCAAAAGTAAGAGGTCGACCCAGCGAATAAGCAGCCATTTTGTGAACAATCGCACGTACAAACTGATCCTGCCTGTTAGCCACTAGGTAGTTTTTTAGACCTTTCATGCCCTGCAACTCATCCTTGTTAAATAAAATGCTCGTAGCATCAACCGGTTGATCACTAATTTTAAAACGCCACTGACCGAGTGCATCGAAGTTCTCAAACGCAATACCCCAAGGATCGATCTTAGAGTGACAAGAAAAACATGCCGGATCATTTCGATGATCCTCCATACGCTGTTTAAGTGTAAGCTTTAGAACCTCAGGATCAGCCAAGTCAATCTCCGGTACTGCCGGTGGGGGGGGCGGTGGCGGATCGTTCAGCAGATTTTCCAACAGCCAAATACCACGCTTGAGCGGGTTGGAATCTTTACCGTTAGAATTCATTGCCAGCAAACCCGCCTGGGTAAGTAAACCACCTCGCTTGATTTCCGCAGATAGTTGAACCTTGCGCAAGCGATCGCCAAATACATCTGGAATACCATAATGACGGGCAAGTCGATCATTCACCAACACATAATCAGAGTGTAAAAATTCTATCACTGGCCGGTTTTGCTGCAGCATCTCATTAAAAAGAGCCACTGGTTCCTGCTTCATCGCCTCCATCAATAACGGATCAACCTTGCCGTACGTCTTGACATCAATCTTTACATAATCCAACTCATCCATCCCTAACCATTGACGCGTAAAATGGAGGGCAAACCGTTTCACCTTTGGATCGGACAACAGCCGTCGTGTTTGCTTTTGCAACTGCGCCGGATCACGTAAGTTTCCTTTACTGGCGAGCGATAAAACCTCTTCATCTGGCCCACTACTCCATAGAAAAAACGCCAATCGACTGGCTAACTCAAAATCTGAAATACGCTGAGTATCTTTTCTCTCCTGATTATACCGGACAAGATACAAAAAATTTGGCGAAGATATCACTGAGGCAAGCACCTCCACCATCGCCTCCTGAAAATCTTCACACTGAGGGCGTAGCTTGCCGTACAGTGCCAGTTTCTGATCCACCTCCAAGTCACTCACTGGCCTACGCCAAGCACGGCTCATAAAACGCGTGATCACTTCACGGGCATAGGTTTTATCATCGGCTCCCTTACGCTCGTGGAAAATACGGGTGTGTGATTGAGGCGGCCATTCATTTAATACCGGAGCAATAATCTCCACGTAATCAATTACTAATGCGACCGGAGTACTGGAGGTATTACGGAGATCCAGAAACTCCGCGGGGTTGGGCAATTGACCCAGCTTATGAGTTTTACGAAAAGCGTTACGCGGAATTTCGGTAAGCGGCACGTCCCAATGGTAAAAGCGCGGACTGCCCGGCGGCGCATCGATGGTCAGGTCTCGGCTGCCAACGTTTGCCGATATACGTGAATCATTACTTGGCTGATTACCGAAATATAAACGCACTGTTGGCAGGTGGTCTCCCTCACTTGAAGCACGCGCAGCTCGAATACGCACGCGCATGATGCCCGAGTCTGGCAATCCGTTACCTACATCAATAATGAATTTGTGATTGGCCGGTAAAATAACAACATCCGATGAAACCGGAGGTATCTCTGAACGCTTGGCCGCAGGTTTCCACGCATACTTAGCTCCACCATAACTCCATTGGGTCCTGAGGGCATCGCCGGTAACCAAATTCTTATAGTGGGTACCACTTTGTTTTGCGCCGTATTTGTTAGCTTCCTTTTGTTGGACATCATCCAGAATAATCACACCGTTTTTTATCTGCTTCTTTTTCTTCTCCACAAAAGCCGCATAGGCAGCATCAACCTTGGCTGAGGCTGCTTTCATCGTTATACCGTAATGAACTGGCGCCGGACGTTCACCACGCACCGTTGCCAGCTTCAATGCTCGACGGGCCTGAGCGTGATATTGCGCGAACTGTCCGGAAGTCATTTGTAATAATTCAGAACTATTCTTGAATCCATCCTCAGAAGAAGTCTCCGGAGGTAAATCGCGCGAGAAGTCATGCGGCAATCCAAGTAAGTCCTGCACCGCATACTTGTACTCGTAACGTGTCATGCGCCTAAAAGAAGTGTGGCCCTGTTCGCTTCGTCGCACCTCCGATGCCAACTGAATCTCACCTGACAACCAATTAACAATCCGAACCTTCTCCGAATCAGTTAATTGCACCTTTGCATCCTCCGGAGGCATCTCACCGTTGCCAATCACATCGAAGACTTCCAGCCACCAACTCACATCTTTACCTTTCAGCAGATCGGGATCCAAAGTATCCACTCGAAACTTGGCTTTTTGCTTTTTTGGTCCATGGCACTCCACGCACGCACTTTTCAGCACCGACTCCACCTCCTTTCGAAACTGCTTAAGATTAGCCTGTGGCACTTCAGCCCAAGCCAGCCCTCCAAAGATACCCCAACCCGCTAATAAAAAAATGAACCTCATTATCGTCCGTCTATAATCGGACGAAAAATCCTATGAAGCGATTCGAATCTATTCCAATTCCTTCAACCGTATGCGCCGGTATTCCATCTGACCACGATCACCTTCCAAGCCGATGGGGCCACTGGCTGGAACCTTGAACTCTGCATTAAGCACTTCGCCATTACAAGTACAGTGGGCCACTCCATTCTTAACAATTGCCACGATTTCGTTCCATTCCTGTGGTTTGTATTTCTTTAAATCCTTCCATGGACCGGCCAGCACGTAATCCCGACACTGGAGTTGTGGACGGCGAATAAAGACACCGCTATCGGCATTGGGCGTAGCGCGAAATTCAAGTTTCAAAATAAAGTTATTGGAAAATTCACGCGTGGTCCAAAGCTGCTGTATACGCCGGCCTTCAGGAGGTGTAGTAACCACCAGCCGGTCATTAATCGCAACGTAACGGCCATCATTACTGGCTTTCTCGCCATCAAAAGTGGCGAGCTTTTTCTGCGTCTTCTGATTACGAAAACCCCAGCCGGTTAAATCCCTGCCATTAAAAAGACTCACAAACCCAGGCTCCATTTTAAATTTATCGGGCCCAGTCTCCATAAACCCATGGGTGGCAAGCAAGGGCCGCAGTGCCGCCGCCCATTTATCATAACCGATCTGGTTGGGATGCAAGAGGTCAGGAAACTCGGACTTCTTGGCATCCCCCTTGGCATCAGCAAAGAGCAGCCAGGTATCCAAAACTGTAATTTGCGCGTCACCTTTCACGGCGGCAAAGTAGAGTTGATTGATTTTTTTAATCTGATCAGCCGGCCGCCTTTTGATAGCTGAACTGGGAAAGGTATTACACAGGATAATCGGCATTTTAGCATTATGCTCCTTGAGCGCAGTAATGATGAGCTTGAGGTTGCCCGCAATAACCTCGGGCGTTGCCTTTTCCTCCAGATCATTGGTGCCAATTAAAATCACCACCCCTCTGGGATTCAAGGAGAGCACATCTTCCTTGAGACGAATGAGAACACCGCGAGTCGTATCACCACTAATACCGCGGTTAGCCACCTTCACCCCCTTGAAGTGCCCGCGGAAACTATCACCCCATCCCTGAGTAATGGAGTCGCCCAAGAAAACCAGAGCACCCTGATCCTGTTTAACCTGCTTGGCCCAGCCCGTGCGCTTCTTTTCCCATAAATTTTTAAACCACGCATAACGACGAATAGGACCTTCCCCAGGAAGATCTTTATCGGTCTCGGGAATAGCAAATTTTGAGGCACCCAGAAGATCGAGTGTGAAAACAAAAGACAGCAATAAGAAGATACGTTTGGTATTCATGGAATGCAGGGATGGTCATGGAAGTTTTCCCGGAGAGCAAGATTGGAATAATCAAGAGAATCACGTGGCACGAGGCAACTCGGGGGTGTGCCGCGTGAGCGCCAACGAAAGCTGGATCACCTGCGGCGAAGGCCTCCTCCGCCTCGGCAAACGCAAAGGTGAGCTAAACAAAGTCTTCCACATCCGCATCACGGCGGAGTGATCGGGCAACCACTACTTGCCCAGCGGATGCTCCTTCAGCAGGTCCTCCACGTTGTAGAGGTCTTTTTTGTCTTTCATCGCGGCGCGAACTTTGGCGACTTGCTCGGCGGAGATCGGCGAGGCTTTGTTGCCGAAGCTGTTGCGGGTGAAGGTGAGGACAGCGGCGATCTCGTCATCCTTGAGCAAATGCTCGAAAGGCGTCATCGGCACCTGGCCGGGGTATTTGACGCCCTTGACGGTAATGGGGCCGATCAATCCCTTGAGCGTGAGTTTGATGAGGCGTTCGTCGTCCTTGAGCATCCATTCGGTGCCGGCCAAGGGTGGGAATCCAGCGGCAGGTAAACCGCCGCCATTGGGTTGATGGCAGGTGGAGCAGTGGGCTTCGCG
>MDSZ01001654.1_pt1 | contig 20909 bp, 26 predicted proteins | sample 811201 | NCBI WGS metagenome assembly MDSZ01 (sample SAMN05326647, study PRJNA326480) | marine metagenome | isolation source: seawater | place: Indian Ocean: North | collected 2010 | reverse complement strand
TCGCCGGGATGGGCGAAAGCGGCTGGCGCGAGGTCTACACCATGGATGACCACGCCGCGGACATGCTGGTCGCGGCGGAAGCCGGCGGTGCCTTTGACGCCGGCAAACCCATCATGGTCGGGCATTCCTTCGGCGGCTTCGTCACGCTGCAGGCCTCGACCGTCATGGGGGACCAGCTTGAAGCCGCGATCATCCTCGACAGCCCGATTCGAAAACCCGAAAAGCAGCGCGAGGGCAGCCCGCCGCGCCGGGGCGGACGCATCTATGCCGATCTGCCTGCGGCGCTCGAACGCTTTCGTCTGCTGCCCGAGCAGCATTGCGAGAACCTGTGGATCATTGATCACATCGCCCGCGGCTCTCTCAAAGCAGTCGAGGACGGGTATACTTGGCTGTTTGATCCCGACCTGTGGGCCAAGCTGACCTATCAGCGCCGCGACCCGGAAGCAGCGGCGGCGAACCTCAAATGTCCGCTGGCCTTTATCCGCGGAGAGCATTCGGTGCTGATGAAGGCGGAAACCTGGGACTACATGAAGTCCGTGTTCACCCGTTCGCCCTTCGTCAGCATACCGAACACCCAGCACCATCTGATCCTGGATGATCCGATCGCGGTCACGGCGGCGCTGGACGCCCTGATCGAAGGCTGGGCCCGAAGACCAGTCTAGCCGAGCACAGCGTCTTGGCGGATGGCGAGGAGCGTGATATGTGCCGCGCTCAGAAGACTTCTTTTTCAGATGAGGACGACCATGGCTGAAGAATACATCCGCGGAGACATGGACATCTCCGAGCATAAAGCCTCCTTTGACGGCTTTATCGGCGTGTCGGTGTATTCCACTCTGGTCATCGTCACCACGCTGCTGTGCGTGATCCTCGTCTTCGGCGCGCATTTCCATTGGCTCACCGCCATGTTCGTCTCCGCCATTGTCGGCGGCCTGGGCGGCTTCTTCCTCAAGCAGGGCGCTGGCTACTGGGCGACTCTCGTTGTGCTCGCCATCATCGGCTTCATCATTGGCGGCCTGGTCAGCCTTCTGGCCTAAGCCCTTAAAACAGCGGGCTCACAGCGCGCTCACCGCCTGTTGAGCCCGAATCTGTCCGTACAAGCCAGATTACCCCTTTCCGGCGTTAGACGTTTGTCGCAGACTGCGCGCAACGTTAACGACCGGAAGACGGGGTTTCCGAATGCATATCGCCGTACTCGCCGAAACCCGGGATGGAGAATCCCGGGTCGCAGCCACGCCTGACAGCGTCAAGGCGCTGATCAAGGCCGGAGCCGAGATCACGGTTCAGAAGGGCGCCGGCGAGCGCGCCGCCTATACCGACGCCGCCTACGAGGCCGCGGGCGCCAAGCTCGCCACCCGCGCCAACGCCGTCAAAGGGGCCGATGCGCTGTTCTGCGTGCGGCGCCCCGATGACGAGACGCTCAAGCGCCTGAAAGACGGCGCGGTGGTGATCGGGCTTCTGGAGCCGCATGGCGCGACGGAGTTCGCCCAGGCCTGCGCCGACGCCAAGGTCAACGCGCTGGCGATGGAATACACGCCGCGAATCACCCGCGCGCAGGCCATGGACGCCCTGTCGAGCCAGTCGAACCTGTCGGGCTATCGCGCCGTCATCGAGGCGGCCGAGCTCTATGGCCGCGCCTTTCCCATGATGATGACCGCTGCAGGCACCATCGCCCCGGCGAAAGCCTTCGTGATGGGCGCCGGGGTTGCGGGCCTGCAGGCCATCGCCACGGCGCGCCGTCTGGGCGCGGTCGTCTCTGCGACCGACGTGCGTCCCGCCGCCAAGGAACAGGTGGGGTCTCTGGGCGCCAAGTTCGTCGCCGTCGAAGATGACGAGTTCAAGGAAGCCGAGACTGCGGGCGGCTACGCCAAGGAGATGAGCGACGACTACAAGGCCAAGCAGGCCGAGCTGGTCGCCAGCCACATCGCCAAGCAGGACATCGTCATCACAACCGCCCTCATCCCGGGACGTCCGGCGCCGCGCCTGATCACCACGGCCATGGTCGAAAGCATGAAGCCGGGGTCCGTGATCATCGACATCGCCGCCGCCAATGGCGGCAATTGCGAGCTGACCGAAGCGGACAAGGTGGTCGAGCATAACGGGGTGAAGATCGCCGGTTTCACCAATCTGCCCGCCCGCCTGGCGGCCGATTCCAGCCAGCTTCTGGCCAAGAACCTCGTCAATCTCTTCCCACTCCTGGTGGGTGAGGATGCGGCGTTCGCCCCGCACTGGGATGACGAGGTCATCAAGGGCATGGCCCTGACCAGGGATGGCGCGATCATCCACCCCAGCCTGACGGGTGATGCGTAATGGTTTGTCCCGCAAACCGCACTCACCACTTTCTGACCGCCCCCGCATACGGAGCCTCACATGGAAGCCGTTGATCCGATTATCTTTCGCCTGGCGATTTTCGTGCTCGCCTGTTTCGTGGGCTATTACGTCGTCTGGTCGGTGACCCCGGCCCTTCACACGCCTTTGATGAGCGTGACCAACGCCATCTCCTCGGTGATCATTGTCGGCGCGCTGATCGCCGCGGGCGCCACCGCGCTTGATCAGGCCGGCCAGTTCTCCAAGGGCGTCGGCGTGCTTGCGGTGATCCTCGCCAGCATCAACATCTTTGGCGGCTTCATGGTCACCCAGCGCATGCTGGCGATGTACAAGAAAAAAGAAAAGCCGGCGGCCAAGCCGAAGGCGGAGGGCTAAGCCATGTCAGCCAATCTCGCCGCAATCCTCTACATGGTCTCGGGCATATTGTTCATCATGGCGCTTCGGGGCCTTTCGAGCCCGGAAACCTCCCGCCAGGGCAATTATCTGGGCATGGCCGGCATGGCCATCGCCGTGGGCACGACCCTGTTTTACGTCGAGCTCGACGGGCTGGGCCTGCTGCTGATCCTGGGCGCGGTCGCCATTGGCGGCGGCATCGGCGCGGTCATCGCCCGGCGCATCCCCATGACGGACATGCCCCAGCTGGTCGCGGGCTTCCACTCGCTGGTGGGTCTGTGCGCCGTGCTGGTCGCCGCCGCCGCGCTCTATGAGCCGCACGCCTTCCACATCGCCACCGCCACCGGCAAGCTCAAGGGCCTGTCGCTCGTCGAGCTGTCGCTGGGAGTCGCCATTGGCGCGATCACCTTCTCGGGCTCTGTGATCGCCTTCATGAAGCTGCAGGGCCTGATGAGCGGCGCGCCGATCGTCTTCAAGGGTCAGCACTGGCTGAACCTCGCCATTGGCGCAGCGATCTTCGTCTTCATCACCTTCCTGACCGCCTCGGGCGGGGACGCCAAGATCGCCTTCTGGATCATCACCCTCCTCGCACTGGTGCTGGGCGTGCTGCTGATCATCCCGATCGGCGGCGCGGACATGCCGGTTGTCGTCTCCATGCTCAACTCCTATTCGGGTTGGGCGGCTGCAGCGCTCGGCTTCACGCTTGAGAACACGGCGCTGCTGATCACCGGCGCGCTGGTAGGCAGCTCGGGCGCGATCCTGTCCTACATCATGTGCAAGGGCATGAACCGCTCCTTCATCTCGGTGATCCTGGGCGGCTTCGGCGCTGACCCGGCCTCCGCCGGCGCTGCGGCGGATGTGGACCGCACGGTCAAGCAGGGCTCGGCCGATGACGCGGCCTTCATCATGAAGAACGCCGGCAAGGTCATCATCGTCCCCGGTTACGGCATGGCGGTGGCGCAGGCCCAGCACGCGCTCAAGGAGATGGCCGACACCCTCAAGGAAGAGGGCGTGGACGTGAGCTACGCCATCCACCCGGTGGCGGGGCGGATGCCCGGGCATATGAACGTGCTCCTGGCCGAAGCCCAGGTGCCCTATGACGAGGTGTTCGAGCTTGAGGACATCAATTCCGAATTCGCGACCGCCGACGTGGCCTTCGTGATCGGGGCCAATGACGTCACCAACCCCGCCGCCGAGGAAGATCCGGCCAGCCCGATCTATGGCATGCCGGTGCTGCAGGTGTGGAAGGCGAAGACGGTCTTCTTCGTCAAGCGCTCGCTCGGTTCCGGCTATGCCGGCATCGAGAACCCGCTCTTCTTCCGGGACAACACCATGATGTTGCTGGGCGACGCCAAGAAGATGAGCGAAAGCATCGTCAAGGCGCTCGACTAGAGCCCGACAGACAATTGAGCGCCCCGCCCGGATCTCCGCGGCGGGGCGTTTTCTTTCAGGCCTTCACACTGACCGGCGCCTGAGCCGGTTTGCCCGAGCCGCCGCCCAGGGCGACACAGCCCATGACGATCAGTGCGCCCAGAATCTGAAGCGGGCTGAGCGCCTGGCCCAGCACGACCCAGCCCAGCAGCACTGCAGTGAGCGGGCTGAGAAAGCCCAGGGGCGTGATCGCCGCCGGCCCCAGTCGGGCAATGCCCCGGAACCATAGACAATAGGTCAAGGCGGCCCCCACCAGACCCAGCCAGACAAAGCCCGCCGCATGCGCCAGCGTGAGCGGCGGCAGAGCCGGCTCAACGAAAAGGGCCACCGGGAGTAGAAGCACGCCGCCTGCGGTCAACTGCCAGCCGGCAAAGGTCAGGGCTGAAACAGGCGGCTGCCAGCGGCGCGTCAGCACGGAGCCCATCGCCATCGCGACGGCGCCTACAAGCGCCGCAACAACGCCCACGCCATCAAGCTGGGCTTCCGGTCCCAGAACCAGCAGGGCGACGCCGCCAATTCCCGCGACCGCCGCGGTCAGATTGCGCGCGGTCAGCGACGTGCTGAGCAACAGGCTGGACAAATAGAGCACGATCAGCGGCTGGATCGCCCCCAGGGTCGCCGCAACGCCGCCCGGCAGGCGATAGGCGGCGATGAAAAGCGCGCTCCAGAACACGGAAAAATTCAGACCGCCCAGCACGAAAAGCCGCCCCAGCCAGCGGACGGGCGGGAGGCTGCGCGTCATCAGCATCAGGAGCAGGCCGGCCGGCAGGGCCCGCAACACTGCCGCTGTGAGCGGATACCCGTCGGGAAGCAGGTTCGTGGTGACCAGATAGCTGGTGCCCCAGATCATTGGCGCGCTGGCGGTAAGGGCGAGATCGAGCGAGCGGGACATGACCGCCTCCTGTTTATCTTGACGTCGAGATAGTTGCTCGCTGTCTTGACGTCAAGATAGATGGCTCTAGTTCTTCGATGATGGATCAAGTCGACCGCATTCTCGCCCAATGGCATGCCGAACGTCCCGATCTCGATGTGGGGCCGATGGGCGTGTTCGGGCGGCTCAAGCGCCTCGCAGACCATCTGCAGGCCGAGATCGGCAGGGTCTATGCCGAGAACGGGCTGACCTTCGCAGCGTTTGACGTGCTCGCGACCCTGCGCCGGGCCGGTCCGCCCTATGCCCTCAGCCCGTCCGATCTCGTGAACTGGACGATGGTCACATCCGGCACGATGACGAACCGCATTGATCGTCTGGAGGAACAGGGCCTGATCGCGCGTCGCCCCAACCCTGAGGATGGCCGCAGCAATGTCGTTGCGCTCACCGATCAGGGCTTCGCGCTGATTGACCGCGTCATCGACGCTCATGTCGCCAACCAGCATCGCCTCATCGCTCAACTCCCAGAGGACTTGCGTGACGGACTTGAAGACGGTCTGCGCGCCTGGCTCGCGAGTTTCGAAACATCCCCTGGGCCGGAGTGAGGCTTTAGCGCCGCACCCGGCATTCTTTCCCGACCTGTCATAGGGCTTGTTGCTGGACTCTGCCCGCCCGCTCCGCCTTTCTGTCACAAACGCCATAGGGGACACGGCGTGATGGGGATGCAAGCAGGGATGGATCGCGCCGCGAGCTGGGGCGAAGCCGTCTGGCGCGTCTGGGAGGATGCGCCGGAACCTGTGAGATATGGGGCCCTGTGTATCATCGCGATCTACGCAATCTGGCTGGTGCTGTTCTTCACCCAGCGCCGCATCCTCTATTTCACCGATCCGACCCGGATCCATCCGTCTGATTGCGAGCTGGACCGCACCGAGGAAACGGAACTCGGAACGCCGGACGGCCACACCCTGATCGTTTGGCGGGCGGATGCGAAGGACGACGCCCTGCCCCACATCCTCTATCTGCATGGCAATCGGCGGGCCTTGTGGCGCCGGGCCCGGTTCTTTCGCCTGTTCATCGCGTCGGGCTGGGGTCTGAGCGCGCTCGCCCATCGCGGCTTTAACGGCTCGACGGGACGGCCCAGCGAACCGGCCAATGTGGCCGACGCCATTCTCGCCTTTGATGCGCTGGTCGCAGAGGGGATCAGGCCCGGGCGGATCGTGGTCTATGGCGAAAGCCTGGGGTCGGGCACGGCGGTGCAGCTGGCCGCAGCGCGCCCTGTGGGCGGGCTGATCCTGCACGCCCCCTATGACAGCTTTCGCGACATTGTCCGCTCGCGCACCGCCTGGCTGCTGCCGCGCGCCATCTTCCGGGAGAGGTACGACTCCATCCGCCAGATCGGACAGGTGAAAGCCCCAGTCCTGTGGCTGCATGGGGACAAGGATCGCATCATTCCGCAGGGGCGCGGACGGCGGCTCTATGACGCCGCCCTGTCGACGAAATACGCGGCCCTTGTGAAGGGGGCGAACCATTTCGGCATCTACACCCAGGCGGTCTTCAACCAGCATGTCCGCTTCTTCGCCGAAGCCTGCGCCAGCCTGAACGGGCAGGGTCGCCCTGGGCCCGAGATGAGCGTCATAGACCCCGTCCTGCCGAAAGAGGACGCCCACCCCGAACTGTCAAAGGGGCGCGTTCCCCTGGCTGGGAAACGGCGCTAGCCTGATCTTATGTCGTTTTACGAAACCCATATCCTGCCCCATCTGATCGGCTGCGCCTGCGGCGCGCCCCAGATCATGAAACAGCGCTCGCTTCTCGTGCCCAAGGCAGAAGGCCGGGTTCTGGAAGTGGGCTTCGGCGCCGGCCCCAATCTCAGCTTCTATGATCCCTCCAGGGTCAGCCGCGTCTTCGCGCTGGAACCGTCCGAAGGCATGCGGCGCAAGGCGCAGAAAGCAATCGCGGACTGTCCTGTGGCTGTCGAGCTGATGGACCTGCCTGGCGAGGCCATCCCGCTCGACGATGACAGCGTGGATACGGTGGTGCTGACCTATACCGCCTGCACCATTCCCGATGTGAACGCCGCCCTGGCCCAGATGCGCCGTGTCCTGAAACCCGGGGGACGCCTCCTGTTTTCCGAGCATGGCCTTGCGCCGGATACCGGCGTCCAACGCTGGCAGAAGATCATCGAACCGGTCTGGAAACCCATTGGCGGCGGCTGTCATCTGACGCGACAACCGGACAAGCTCATCGAGGCGGCCGGTTTTTCCATCGCCGAGATGACAGCGGACTATCTGCCCAAGAGCCCGAAATTTGCGAGCTTCAACTATGCGGGCGTCGCCCTCATACGATAGGCGGGGGTGTCCGCCGCCTTTACAGTTTTATCTTCGGTCAATAACAGGGTGATACGCCTCTGAGGCGTCTGCCGGGCTGGCTCTGCGCCAGACCGGACGTCTACAATGATCCGTGCGCCCGTCTGGTCCGGCGTCTGAATGAGTGATGACACATGGCGATGCTCTACAGCCACCCGTCCCGCATGGCGGCCTATAACACCTGGGCGAATGCACGCCTTTACGATGCGGCCACGGCGCTGACCGATTTCGAGCGCAAGCGGGATGTGAAAGCGTATTTCACCAGCCTGCACGGTACGCTCAATCATCTTCTCACGGCGGACCGGATCTGGCTCAAGCGCCTGACCGGCGAAGGCGAGGCGCCGGCCAAGCTCGACACGGTGCTGTTCGAGCAGTTCTCGGACCTGCGAGAGGCCCGCGAGGTCGAGGACAAGCGGCTGATGGACTATGCCGCGACGGTGAAACCCGAGCAGCTGGACGATATTCTTGAGTATGTGAACACGCGCGGCGAGGCCAAGGCCCTGCCGCTCGGCGTGGTCCTGACCCATGTGTTCAATCACCAGACCCACCATCGCGGTCAGGCGACCCATATCCTGCGCCAGCTGGGCGTGGCCGAGCCGCCCTCCCTCGACCTGCTGTATTTCGCCCTGCCGACGGCCTAGCCGAGCTGCGCGCTCAGCGCGTCGAGCCAGGCCATGATGCGCTTTCGGTTCACGCCGATATCGGAATAGCCGATCACCGCCCGCGAATAGATCGCCAGCGCCGAGCCGCCATCCGTCTCCATGGCCTCGGCCGTGATGTAGTCGGGGAACCGGAACAGTCTTGAGCGCTGCACCAGCTCGACCTGCCCCTCCGTCTCACGCACCAGCGTCACCCGGGGCTGTTCCAGCGCCAGCGCCTTGAAGCGCACCAGCAGGACCTCCGGCTTCACCTTGAAATGCGGGCTGATCTGATCAGGCTGCGCGGAGGCGTCAAAGCCTTCTGGCAGGACCAGCCATCGACGCGGCCGCGCATCCGGTGCGAGTGTCGCAAAATCCAGCGGGAAGGGTCTGTCAGCCATGGCGGTTTTCCTCCTGCGCGATCCCGTCGCGCGCGATTCACCTGACCCCATTCGTAACTGGATTACACGCTCGCATCACCCTAAAGATGAACCAAAGAGTTCGGGGAGCATCCAATCTCATGACTGAGTACGCGCTTGAGGTCGAAGGCCTGAGCAAGACGTTCGGCGGCAAACCGGCCGTACAGGACGTGTCTTTCCAGGCCCGCAAGGGCGAGCTGACGGGCTTTCTGGGCCCGAACGGCGCCGGCAAGACCACAACCCTGCGCATGTCGCTGGGCGTGATCGTTCCAGATAGCGGCGCCGTGAAGCTGTTCGGCCAGGCGCCCAACACGAAGAGCATGGACCGCGTGGGCTTCCTGCCCGAAGAGCGCGGCGTCTATCGCAAGATGACCGCCGAGGCCGTGATCGTGTTCTTCGCCCGGCTGAAGGGCCTGTCTGCGGGCGAGGCCCGCCGCCGGGCGCTGGTCTATCTTGAACGCTTCGGCCTCAAGGAAGCGGCGACCAAGAAGATCAAGGAACTCTCCAAGGGCATGGCCCAGAAGATCCAGATCATCTCCGCCATCATTCACGAGCCGGACTTCATCATCCTCGACGAGCCGTTCTCCGGTCTGGACCCGGTCAACCAGGCCATGCTCGAGCAGGTGATCCGCGAGCAGGCCCAGGCGGGCCGCACCGTGCTGTTCTCCACCCATGTGATGGAGCATGCCGAGCGCCTGTGCGATCGCATTGTGCTGATGGCGCGCGGCCGGAAGGTGTTTGACGGGCGCGTGGACGAAGCGCTGGCGCGCGTGCCCCGGCAAGTCACCCTGGGCGCGTCGGCCGGGTCAAACCTCGCCGAGGTCGTCTCGCCCATGGGCGAGATCGAGACGCTCGCGCCCGACGAGGATGGTTCAGCGAACCTGCTGCTCACGCTCAAGCCGGGCGTGGACGCCCAGGACGTGCTGCGCGCCTGTGTGCAGGCCGGCGTTCCCCTGACCCGCTTCGAGCCCCGCCGTCCCCATCTTCACGACGCCTTTGTCGCCCTTGTGGGCGAGGATGCGGTCGAAACACTCCGTCAGGAGGCCTGATCATGCGCGCCGCCTATCTGATCGCTCGCCGCGAATACCTCTCCTATGTCGCCACCTGGGGCTTCTGGCTCTCGCTGCTGGCCGTACCGATCTTCGCCACGATTGGCGGGGTGACGCCCGCCCTCATCCAGTCCAGCCAGCCGGTGCGCTATTTCAGCGTGATCGACGAGACCGGGCAGCGGCTCGACCAGCTGGTCGAGCAGGCCCGCATCGAAGAACGTCGCGCCCAGGTCCGCGGGGCCATCGAGATGATGGCCCAGGGCGTGGGCGGGGATGAGGCCGCAGAGCGCGCCCTCGCCATCTTTGACGAAGACCCTGACGGGGTCAGCCAGACCGAGGCCGCCTTGCAGTCCGTGGGCCTGTCTGACGCCGCCAGCGCGCTTGAAGCCGGTCGCACCAAGGCCGTCCAGGTCGAACCGCCAGCCCGGACCGCGGACGCATTGCGTCCCTATCTCTCAGGCGATCAGACCATCGAGACCCCTGAAGGCCCCAAACCGCTCTTTGCCGCCTTCTTCATTCGCGAGCATGCCGAAAACGGGCTGGAGGTCGTCTATCTGTCGACCAATCTGACCAATTCCGACCTCCGCGGCGATGTGCGCGACATCATCCGCGCGCACATGCGTGAGCAGGCCCTTGTGAGCGAAGGCCTCGACCCGGACGAGATCGACGCCATTCTCGACATCCGTCCGCTTGTCACCAGCCTGGATGCGCGCAGCGAAGCGGGCGTGGAAGAGGAAGTGACCTTCGCCGACCGCGCCCCCTTCTTCGTGGCGCTCGGCCTGGCGTTCATCCTGTGGATGGCGGTGTTCTCGGTGGCGAACATGCTGCTGACCTCCATGATCGAGGAGAAGGGCGGCAAGATCATCGAGCTGCTGCTGTCCACCGCCCGCCTCGAGGACATCCTGATCGGCAAGCTTCTGGGCGTGGCGGGCGTGTCCGTCACCCTGTTCGCCGTCTGGGGCGGGGTCGGGGTGCTGCTGAGCACGCTGGGCGGCTCGGCCATCGCGGCGCTCGATCCGGACCTTCTGGAGCTCCTCACCTCGGTCTTTGATCCGGGCCTCCTGCTGGCCGGCCTGTTCTTCTTCACCTGCGGCTATCTGATGTATGGCGCGATCTTCCTCGCCATGGGCTCGCTGTGCGACACCCTGCAGGACGCCCAGACGCTGATGGGACCGGTGATCTGGATCCTGATGCTGCCCATGCTGATCATCGTGTTCTCGATCGATGCGCTCGACTCGATGGTCATCCAGATCGGCTCCTGGGTGCCGCTGTGGACGCCTTTCGTGATGATGGCGCGCCTGCCCACCGATCCGCCCCTGTGGGAGCTGCTGAGCGCCTGTGCGCTGATGGTGGTGACCACCCTCATCGTCCTGTGGGGAGCGGCCGCGGTGTTCCGTCAGGGCGCCCTGCGTCAGGCCAATGCGGATTCCGTTCGCAAGCTTCTGAAGATGGGCGGCAAGAAAAAGGCCTGAGGCGATCGCCTCAGGCCTTGAGCCTCGCCTACCGCCCGGCCAGGGCCGACACAGCAAAACCCCGTACGCTGGGCGTACGGGGTTTTTCGTGTCTGCTTAGGAGCGGTTAAGCCCGGCGCAGCGTTCTAGCGGCGACCACCGCCGCGTTTCGGCAGCAGGCCCTCGCGCTGAGCGCGCTTGCGAGCCAGTTTGCGGGCGCGGCGGATCGCCTCGGCCTTCTGGCGCGCTTTCTTTTCAGACGGCTTTTCGTAATGGTTGCGGCGCTTCATCTCGCGGAAAGTGCCTTCCCGCTGCATCTTTTTCTTCAACGCCTTGAGCGCTTGCTCAACGTTGTTATCGCGCACGACGATCTGGACGATGGTAATCTCTCCCTTCGAATAGGTGGTCAAGGCCCGCTCCGGAACTTTGACCGTATAGCTCACGCGAACCAAAGAGCCGCGTGGCTCCACCGTCCGCGCCGGATCGCTTCCAACAGAGGCGGGCGATATACCGGGTCTGGGAGCCCCTGTCCAGCGTAGAGCGCGGCGAAACGCCCCGTGACGTCAGGCCCAGAGCGCACTAAATATACAGCCATGACCGCAAAAGCACAAAACACCGCCCCCTCTCGCGCCCAGCGCGCCCGTGACGCGCTGGTGGACGCCGCCCTGCCCAACGCCGCCTTCGACGGCTGGAGCGAGACCACGCTGACCCGCGCCGCCCAGGACGCCGGACTGAGCGAGGGGGAGGTGCAACTGTATTGCCCTGCAGGGATTCTCGACGTCATCGAGACCTGGACGCGGCGCTGTGACGCCAATGCCCGCGCCGAGATCGAGGCCAATCCCGCCAACCGGATTCGCGACAAGGTCAGCCAGGCGGTGCTGATCCGTCTGGCGCAGTATGAGGGTCATGAAGAGGCCGCCGCCCGCGCCCGGGCGCGACTGCTTTTGCCAGATGGTCTGGATCGCGGCGCCCGGCTCGTCTGGGCCACATCACACATGATCTGGAGCGCGATCGGGGACACAAGCACCGACGCGAACTTCTATTCCAAGCGGGCGATTCTGTCGGGCGTCTACGCCTCAACCTTTGCGATCTGGCTCGAGGACGACAGCGAGGACCGGACGAAGACCGCCGAATTCCTTGATCGCCGCATCGACAATGTCATGCAGTTCGAGAAGGTGAAGGGTCAGGTCAACAAGCTGGCGAAAAACCTGCCCGACCTGCCCGGCTTGATGGGTGATCTGCGTTATGGGTTCAGACGGGCGCGCTAGGCGGCTCTAGAGCGGCCCCAGCACGTTCACATGGCCCATCTTGCGGCCCTCGCGAGTCTCGCGCTTGCCGTAAAGATGCAGCACCGCATTCGGGGTTTTCAGCCAGTCTTCCCAGGCGTCCGCGTCATGGCCGATGAGATTGACCATGCGGGCCGAGGCATGCGGGGCGGGATCGCCCAGCGGCCAGCCTGCGACTGCGCGGATATGCTGCTCGAACTGGCAGACCGTGCAGGCGTCCTGCGTCCAGTGACCGGTATTATGAACCCGCGGCGCGATCTCGTTCACAAGCAATGAGCCGTCCTTGAGCGCAAACAGCTCCATTCCCATCACGCCCACATAATCGAGGGCATCCAGAACCCGCGTCGCCATGCCGAGCGCGGTCGCCCGCGTCTCGTCGCTGACTTGGGCCGGGGCGAGGCTTTCACGCAGGATGCCGTCCGAATGCCGGTTCTCTGACAGCGGGTAGGCGCGCACCGCCCCATCCAGCCCGCGCGCGGCCACGATGGACAGCTCATGGGTGAAGTCGGCGAAGGCTTCGAGGATGGCCGGCTGGCCCTTCATGGCGGCGAGTGCGTCCTCGGCGTCCGCCATCTCGCGGATCACCGCCTGCCCCTTGCCGTCATAGCCGAAGCGGCGGGTTTTCAGGATGGCGGGCAGACCCAGCTCCGAAATCGCGGTCTGCAGTTCCTGAAGCGTGCTTACAGGCCGGAACGCCACCGTCGCAGCGTCATGATCATTGAGGAAGGTCTTTTCGGTCAGACGATCCTGAGCGACGTCCAGCGCCATGGCGCCTGGGCGCAGCGGGGCGTGTTTCGCCGCGGCGGCGGCGGTTTCAGCCGGAACGTTCTCGAACTCATAGGTGACCGCATCCACGCTGGCGGCGAATGTCGCCACAGCGTCGAGATCCTCATAGGCGGCGGTGACGGTCTCGGCGGCGACACGGCTCGCAGGGCAGTCAGGCTCGGGATCGAAGATCACCACATCAAGCCCCATCCGGGCCGCCGACAGGGCCAGCATGCGGCCGAGCTGGCCGCCGCCCAGAATGCCGATCCGCGAGGTCGGCGCCAGCGCTTGGGTCATGGATCAGTCCTCGACCGTTTCCGCCACCGACTCCGTCAGTGACGCCCGATAGGCTTTCAGGCGCTCCATCAGCGCATCGTCAGACAGGCCCACAATGGACGCGGCCATGATGGCGGCGTTCTTCGCGCCCGCCTCGCCGATCGCCAGCGTGCCCACCGGCACGCCGCCGGGCATCTGGACAATGGACAGAAGCGAGTCGAGCCCGGACAGGGCGCGCGATTGCACCGGAACGCCCAGCACCGGCAGATGCGTCATGGACGCCACCATGCCCGGCAGGTGCGCTGCGCCGCCCGCGCCGGCGATGATCACCTGCACGCCGCGATCAGCGGCGGACTTGGAGAACGCCACCAGACGGTCAGGCGTGCGGTGCGCAGAGACAACCTTGGTCTCATAGGATGCGCCCAGCTGATCGAGCAGATCGGCGCCGGCCTTCATCGTCGGCCAGTCCGACCGTGAACCCATGATGATGGAGATGGGAGCAGCTTTGGCGCCGCCCGAAATGCTTTCGCTCATAATAGCCTTGCCTGACAGGCGATTGGAAAGCACGTCAACTTAACCGCGGCGCGCTTTCGGTCAAGCAAAACCCATGACTGCACTGTATTCAGAGCGAACGCTGGTTCACCCGCGCCATCAATTCCTCTGCGCTTTCCTTGCGTTCGGAATACCGGTCCACGAGATAGTCCGCCTGCTCACGGGTCATCAGGGTGAACTTCACCAGCTCTTCCATGACATCGACGATGCGGTCATAGAGCCCGGACGGCTTCATCCGTCCCGCCTCGTCAAACTCCAGAAACGCCTTGGGAATGGAGGACTGGTTAGGGATGGTGATCATGCGCATCCACCGCCCCAGAACCCGCATCTGGTTGAGCGCATTGAAGCTTTGCGAACCGCCCGAGACCTGCATCAGCGCCAGCGTCTTGCCCTGGGTCGGACGCACGGCGCCCATCGCCAGCGGAATCCAGTCGATCTGCGCCTTGAGCACCGCCGTCATCGCGCCATGACGTTCGGGGCTGCACCAGACCATGCCTTCCGACCAGGTCACCAGATCGCGCAGCTCGGCCACCTTCGGGTGGTCCGCCTCGGAGTCATCGGGCAGGGGCAGGCCGTTCGCGTGAAAGATGCGGGTCTCGGCGCCGAACATCTCCAAGAGACGCGCGGCTTCCAGCGCCGCAAACCGTGAGAAGGAGCGCTCGCGCAAGGAGCCGTAGAGCAGCAGGATGCGCGGCTTGTGCGTCATCCGTCGCAAGGGGGCGAGCGCGTCCTGGTTGATCGGCGCAACATGCTCCACGACCAGATTGGGCATGAATGTTTCAGAACGGTCTGACACAGGGCTCTCCAAGGATCGCAGCCAACCCTCATCGAGCCGACATGTCCTCATAATGACCAGGGACGCCCTCATTTCAATAATTCATGACTGCCTGAAATCACAACCCGCCCGTTCAGGCAGACGTCCACCTGGCGAGAATGAACGTTTTTTTTACCACAACCACCGAGGCTTAACGGGCGAGACCAGTCTCATGGAGCCCGCGACATGCGAATTCGATCCGGCGGCCCGCTCGCTGGCGCCGGCCCGGTGGGTCGTCGTGAGGAGACCCCGCGCACGTCTGCTGCGCCCAAGGGGACGAGTGCGCCCACCGATAGCGCGTCCATCATGGGCGTGCCCGAAGCCGAGCTGACCCCGAATGTGCAGCGCGCCCTCCTGTCCCTGATGGGCGAAGTGGACCAGCTGCGACGCGAGACCGAAGCCTTGCGCGGCCGCATTCGTGATCTGGAGAGTCTCGCGGACCGGGACGCCCTGCTTCCGGTCTTCAACCGCCGCGCCTTCTTGCGGGAAGTCTCAAAAGCGCTGGCGTTGGCGGAGCGTCATGGCGCGCCGTCGAGCCTGATCTATATTGATCTCAACGGCTTCAAACAGATCAATGATGAGCATGGCCATGCCGCAGGCGACGCCGCGCTCGAGCAGGTGGCCAACCTGATCACCGATCATGTGCGGGAAACCGATGCGGTCGGCCGGCTGGGCGGGGATGAATTCGGCATCGTGCTGACCCTGACGCCGGAAAGCGCAGCGCGCCAGAAGGCCAACGACCTGTCAAAGGCGATCTCCGACGCCTCGATCACGCATAACGGCAAACCACTCAAGCTCGGCGCCGCATGGGGCGTGCATGCGCTGTCGCATGGCGTTGCGCCTGAAGATGCGCTGGCCGCCGCAGACGCCGCCATGTATGCGCACAAACAGGCCAGCAAGACCCGCGCGACAGGCTAGATCGTCTCGCCTAGGCGATGATGTCGGGGTTCAGAATGTCTTCCAGACGATAGATCTCGTCCTTCAGCGCCAGCTTGCGGCGCTTGAGACGCACGAGCTTGAGCTGGTCGGACACGCCGCACGCCGCCAGAGCCGACACCTCTTCATCCAGGGTGCGGTGTTCGATCTGCAGATCTTCGAGCCTGCGCTTGAGCGCGGTTTCGTCGAACTCGCCGTCCATTGCCGTGACCGACCTCTTCAATCAGACGCAAGCCGGACCCATCCGGCTGAGTGGATTGTCGAAAAAACCTCGGGCGCCAGAGCGTAACGCTTGCGCTCACTTCGTTTCGAGGAGACCCATATTACACATTTTTGGTCGCCTCGAAAACGTTTTCCACAAACGCCCCTGCGCTCGCCGCACTCGAACCGAGCCGGGCGGCGTAATCCTGCAGCCGTTTCAGAGCCAGATCGCGCCGGTCAGAAACGTCTGTTTCCGGGCAGGCATGGGTCAACGCCTCAAGCCCGTGCTGCTCGAGTTTTTCCGCTTCGAGCTCGGCGGCGAGCACGCTCTTGCGCAAGCTCAGGGCGGCCTCTGCATTCACGCCCGCCATCGGATGCTTGAGATGGTCCCGCGCGCTTCGCAGCGGTTTGACCACCTGTGCGCTCCACAGGGCGGACAGCTCCACCGCCTGCCCGAGCGCCGGTCCCGGATCGCGTCCGTTCACACAGGCCCAGATGATCCACAAACCGACATTCACGTCCATGCCGGCCGCCTGCAAGGACAGGCAGGCGGGCTTCACGCCCGCCTGGGCGTACAGCCGGACCGAGAAATTCCAGAAGGCGCTCACCGGTTCGTCCGCGCCTGGGGACGGCGGCCCTGTTCGAGATCCTCACCCCAGCGCCTGGTCGCGTCCCAATCGAGTCCGAACAGATCCAGCGCCCGGCCGACGGACTGGTTGACGATGTCATCCACGCTTTTGGGGTGGGCATAGAACGCGGGCAAGGGAGGCAGGATCACGGCCCCCATCTCGGTCAGCTGGGTCATGGTGCGCAAATGGCCCAGATGAAACGGCGTCTCTCGCACCATCAGCACCAGCAGACGCCGCTCCTTGAGCACCACATCGGCCGCCCGGGTCAGCAGCGAGGACGTGACCCCGGTGGCGATCTCGCTCATCGTGCGCACCGAGCAGGGCGCAATCAGCATGCCGCGGGTCTTGAAGGACCCCGAAGCGATCGAAGCGCCCACATCGGCCTGCTTGTACAGATAATTCGCCCGATCGCGCAGGATCGAGGGCTTCTCTCCCAGCTCGTAGGACAAGGTCATTTCGGCCGCCTTGGAGGCCACCACATGACTTTCCACACCTAATTGCCGGAGCGCCTCGAGAGCGCGCATGGCGTAAATCACGCCCGAAGCGCCAGAAATTCCAACCACGAGCCGATCAGGCGTCACATCCGTCACTGCGAGTTAACTCCGTTAAAATGTCGCAATCGAATTTGAATTGTCAGACCGCGCTATCAAATGGTTCAATGTACGTCCTACAGCAAGGGAGGCATTGATGGCCACTGACGCGCGTATTCGTGAACTGGACGCCCGCCACGACAAACTGGACCACCTGATTGTCGAAGAAATGAAACGCCCTTCCACCGACACCCTGCAGATCGCCTCCCTTAAAAAACAGAAACTTAAACTTAAAGAAGAGATCGAAGCGCTCAGACGACGACAATAACGGCGCGAGCTGCTAGCCTGATTGCAAAGGGCGGACATTACGTCCGCCCTTTTCTTTTGACCCCTGCCGAGATCGAATCCGACCGTGCTTCAACCTGTCCGCCTTCTGACGATTCTTGCAGCAGTCTGCCTGTCCATGGCCGCTGCTGAGGCCCAGTCTCGCGAAGAGATCTGCCCCGACGGTTATGCCGCCCTCTCCGCCAATGACGCCGAAGCGGCCATTGAGGCCTTTGAAGCCTGTCTGGCGGACCAGTTCTATGACTGGCCGCAAGAAGCGGAATTGCGCGCGCGCCTGGGCGCCGCCTACCTGGCCGCGACCCGCTCCGAAGAGGCGCTGATCGCCTACAACCAGATCTTCGCGCTGGTCGAAGCCAATGACGGGGATGTCGACAATCCGCTGATCCGCCGCAATCGCGCCGCCGCCTATCTGCAGCTTGACCGCCCCGAGGACGCGATCACCGATCTCGAGATCGCCCTGGCGCGCATTCCGGAAGACGGTTTCACCGCCGTGCTGGCGGGCTCGGCCTATCTTGATCTTCATCGCCCCGAAGAGGCCGTCGCCGCCTTTGACGCCGCCGTGCGCGCCGAACCCGATTATGCGTCGGCCTGGATCGGGCGCTCGGCCGCCTTCGTCGAGATGGCGCTCACTGAAATGGCGGTCGAGGATGCCCGCGAAGCTGTCGCGCTCGCCCCCGAGGATCCGGGTGCGCTCAATGCGCTGTGCTGGGCGCTGGTGAAGGATGGTCGCGCTGCGGACGGGTTGTCCACCTGCCGGGCCGCGTCCGAGGCTGCGCCCGAGGAAGGCTCGATCACCCATTCGCTCGCTTCTGCGCTCGAGCAGATCGGGGAGACCGAAGAGGCGCGCCGCCTCTTCGCCCTCGCTCACGAGCAGGCCCCGGATGATCCTGAAGTGACCGCTGATTATGAGCGGGTTTTCAACAACACGCCCTGAGCCCTGTCGATGGTGACTGACTGAGCGGTTTACAGAACCGTCCGGCGGCTGTTTGATCGCCGCCGATTTTGGGAAGTGGAGATCTCTCATGGCCGTATCTGATCGCGTGGCCATCATCACCGGCGGCGCCAAGGGCATTGGCGCCGCCTGCGCCCGACGCTTCGTCGAGGAAGGCCTGCGCGTCGTGGTCGCCGATATTGATGATGAGGCGGGCGAAGCGCTGGTGGAGACCCTGAACGCCGGCAAGGAGCGCGCGCTCTTCGTCAGCTGTGATGTCTCCGACAAGCTGGCCGTCGCCAACCTCATGGCCGAGACCCGTTCGGCTTTTGACCGGGTGGACATCCTGATCAACAACGCCGCCACCCTGGCCAAGGGCGATGTGCTGGATCTGTCCTTTGACGACTTCAATGCCGTGATGGACGTCAATCTGCGCGGCGCCTTCCTAGTGGCCAAGGCCGCGTCCAAGCAGATGATCGAGCAGATCGAGGACGAACAGACCCGCGCCGAGGACTGCCGCAAGCGCTACGCCATCATCAATATGAGCTCGGTGAACGCCGTGGTCTCCCTGCCCGACCAGCTTGCCTACACGATGAGCAAGGGCGCGCTGAACCAGATGACCAAGTCCATGGCCTTGGCGCTGGCGCCCTGGGGCGTGCGGGTGAACGCCATCGGGCCGGGCTCGATCAACACCGACATTCTCAAGGCGGTCGCGGATGACCGCGAGGCCATGCAGCGCATCCTGTCGCGCACACCGCTCAACCGTCTCGGCGATCCCGACGAAATCGCAGGCGTCGCCTGGTTCCTCGCCAACAAGGATGCGAGCTACATCACCGGCGAATGCATCTACGCCGATGGCGGGCGTCTGGCGCTCAATTACACGATGAAGCCCGAGGACTACGAGGACTAGGTCCTTGAGCGCGCGCGGACAAAGCGCGCCCAGACCAGGATGGCGAGCGGGCTGAACAGGCCGACCCAGCCCGCCGCATCCCAGACGCCATTTCCGATCAGGGAGAGGACCAGCCCGGCCAGGCTGATCCCGAGGATGACCAGCGGCCAGCCGAAGACGCGCCAGAACCGGCTCATGCCGGAACCTCTGCAGAGCTGCGGCGGGCGCCCCTGAGATAGCCCTTGCGTACGGCCCACAGATACAGCCCGCTGATCAGCACCACGATGGTCAGAAGGTCGAGCAGGGCCCAGAGGATCTTCAGCGGCAGGCCGGCGTAATCGCCAAAATGCAAGGGTTGAGACAGCGCCAGCGCCTTGGCGTACCAGGGCATTTCGCGCAGGCCTGCAACCTCGCCTGTCACCGCATCCACCAGCACCGGCGCAATCAGGTGCTCGGTCAGCGGCGTGTCGCCATGCAGGAAGATGGCGTAGTGGAAGTCCGTCGAGAAGGTCCCGCCCGGAAACGCCACAAACTGCAAGGTCATGTTCGGTGCGGCCTCGATCGCGGCGGTCACCGCCTGATCGAGCGACGCCATCTCATCCGGCGACGGGACAGCGCGATCAGGATACTCGGCGATCAGATCCGCAAGCGCGGCGTCGCGCCAATAGCCGTAGATGACATCGTCGAGAGTGTTGATCACTCCGGTGCCGCCCACAACCATCACCCAGCCCAGCGTGATCACGCCGAGAAGGTTGTGATAGTCGAGCCAGCGGGTGCGCGCGGACCGCTCCAGCCGCAGCATGCCGAACCGGTGTTTGCGCATGAACGGCCAGTAGAGCACCACGCCCGAAAGAACGGCGAGCAGGAAGCTGAGCCCCATGGCGCCCAGAAACAGCTTGCCGGGCAGCCCCAGGAACATGTCGGTATGCAGCTGGACCAGGAAATCCATGATCCCGCCCGCGTCGGCGGGAGCCGCGACGATGGAGCCGTCCGTCTGGTCAAACCGCTCGAACCACATCGCCCCGCCCGGCGCATCCGGCGTCGGCCCGGTGGTGACGTTCACCACGGGGCGGTCGATGTCAAAGCTCATGAAGAGCGGGACTTCGCCCGGTCGGTTTTCCAGCGAGCGATCCAGGATCTGATCGAGATCCAGCATTGGGCCGTCGGGATTGCCCGGCGTGAATTCGGACGGGTTCAGCGCCGCCTCGAACTCGTCATGGAAGATGATCGGCAATCCGGTCACGCACAGCATGAGCAGGAAGAGCGTGCACACCAGGGACGTCCAGGTGTGAATGCCGCTCCAGATCCGGATCGCCGATCGGGACATCTCGCCTCGCCTAGAAGTCGGTGCTCACCGACACGCGAACGGTGCGCGGCTCGCCCTGCACCAGATAGTTCGCGCCCGGATAACCGCCGGTCGAGGCCCAATAGTCGTCATCGAGCAGGTTCTCCACCCGCGCGCGCAGGGCAACCGGATGACCTTGCGCCTCGAAGCTGTAACGCACGCCGGCGTCAAAGCGCGCCCAGGCGGGGATTTCCAGCGTATTGTCCGCGCTGGCGTACTGCTCGCCGGTATAGATCACGCGCCCTTCGAGAACGAGACCCGGCAGGAAGCTGGCGTCCCATTCCGCGTTGAAGCTGGCCTGGAATTCCGGCACGCCCACAGCCGCATTGCCTTCATTGAGACCGCCCTGGGTTCTGGCCTGCTCGGACTCAAGCCAGGTCGCGCCACCGATCAGGCGCAGGCCTTCGACCGGTTCGCCGAACACCGTCAGCTCGGCGCCGCGGGTGCGCTGCTCGCCATCATCGGTGAAGCGG
>MDSZ01022251.1_pt1 | contig 20919 bp, 21 predicted proteins | sample 811201 | NCBI WGS metagenome assembly MDSZ01 (sample SAMN05326647, study PRJNA326480) | marine metagenome | isolation source: seawater | place: Indian Ocean: North | collected 2010 | reverse complement strand
TTGATCTATTCAATGTTATAGCCAAATTCTGATACTAGTGGCTCTAAATCTTTTAATAAATAATCAATTTCTTGATTATTCAATCTTGAAATTTGATTTTTGTTTACATCTTTATTGATAATAGTTCCCAGTTCTGTTAGAGAAAACCAGTAGTGTTTATTCTCAGTAAATCTAGTTGTGCGAACACCTTTTTCATTCATTGATGCTTTTGACTTTAATCTGATTTTATCAACACTTTCAAAGTCCAGCCGGGCCCATTTATATATTGTTTTTATTATTCTTATAGGATCGTCAATGATATCTTCAAACCTTATTATATGATAATTATCAATTGATTCTTCATCTATTTTCATTTTTTCAATTATCTTTTTATAAAAATCTATAAATAACTTTAATGAAGCTGCTACTGGAGTTTTTCTTCGCTTATGGCTCTCATAAAGAGCTATTGGATTTCTTACTAACGCAATAAAGGTTGCATCTGGATAGATATAACTAAATACTTCAGAACAAAAAATTAAACCATTATTGTTTTTTATCACCAACCTAGTATTTCTAATCTCATCCAAAGAATATTTGGTTAGACTGTCTTTATACTGCATATCGTTGTCAAATTGATTATTCATTTTCTTGTTGAAAAGGATAGAATCAATATACTCCGAGCTTTTTCTGCCAATATTTCCTCTAATTTTAAAATTCCATTGATCAAATAGATTTTGCCTAGTCATAAAGTTTATCTTAAATCCAGCAAATCTCGGTGATCTTATGCTGGTATTAAAAATTTGCATTGTTTCTTCAAGAGGGTGGCAAACATTTGGATGAGATAGAAATAAATTCCAAAGCATATTGCTTCCACCTCTAGAAAAACAATTCAATATTATTGGTGATTTATTTTTCATCATTAGCTAAAGTTTTCAAAAAAATCGAATCGGCGATAATATCACTTGAATGACCTAAGTTGGTTTTTCTGAACATTTTGCTTATAAATTTTTTTTGATTGCCAATAAGTTTACTTTGATCATTCAATAGTAAATCAATACCATAATGAAAATCATCCAAGCTTTTAGCAATAAATACACCTCCGCTATTTGCGACAGGTCTATAATGTTCATAATTAATATGCCTGGAGTATTTAGTATAACCTGGTAAATCAGTATTCGGTGGCTCAAACCCAATATTGATTGCAGGTTTATTAAAAATCATTAATTCTATTGTAACTGTTGAAGCAGTATTAATACCAATGAGGGCGTGTCTTAATAGGTTGCTATATACATTAGTATCACTATATAATGGCATTAACCACTTTTCACTCCAAAGATTCTCTGGAAAAAATATATCAGCATCATCTTTATATTTTTCCATCAATGATAGCATCTCTTTACTAATTCCTTTTATGTATGTTCTTACTACAATTTGCGGTCTATTCGAGGCACTTATTTCCTTTATATGATAAATCAATTCTTCAATTATAAGGTCTTCATGCGGAAAATCGGATGCCATACCTGTTGTATACAAAATATAAGGACGCTCGTAATCAAGACCAATTTGGGCATACAATTTAGATCTAGACCAAATATGATTTTTAGAAAAATGAAAATCAAATTGAGGGGTGCCAGAAATGATGACTTGATTAGGTTTTATAATACCATCATATAATTTCAATAGTTGAGATTTTATATCCTGGGTCCAGACATGATAAAAATTATATTCTGGAAATATTCTTCCTCGAGAAGTGATATTGTCCCAAGAGAAAATAAAAACTCCAGTTTTTATTTTTAGTTTATTAGCCACTTGGACTGGTAAGTCAGCTGATAAACCGTGTATATGGGAACAATTAAAAACAAAATCCGGTTTGACTCTTTTGAAGATTAACTCAAACTCTTGAGTTGGTCTGAATCTAATAGTTAACCAATTACAAATTATTGTACTTACTCTAAGCATAAATTTATTAGCGAAGAGGTATCCTATTATTCTCCATATTTTAAGACGCATCCACTCTCTTGTATTATTTTTAACTCTATTATTATGCCTGCCCCAATAATATTTTACCGCCTCTGTCCACATCATCTTATAGTGTGCTGAGTGAATAATTTCCCTAAATAATATTACCCAGTTATTTTCTTGGAATGTATTTAGTTTTATTATGTTTTTAGTATAAGGTAGAGCAGTATCAATTGCATCTGGATGGTTGATTTGTGTTAGTAATGTTATATTAAAATCTTTTGATAAAGTTTTTAAAAAGTTTGAGTAGATAAAATTACGTACAGCTTCCCCACGCGCAATTATTACAACAATATTAGGTTTATCTTTTTTTAAAATAAGTTTTTTGTCCTACAAATCGAAGGTTAATAGGTCACAGTTCATGCAGTTGATTCAATTTTAAATGCATTCCTTTAATATTTTATCCATTATTTTACCAGCAACTCCCCAGTGCAATTCTTTTTCATACCTGATTCGAGTTGTCTTGCGTAAATCAAAATAGCGTTTTGGAGTATTGATTAATTCAATTATAGCATTAACATATGCAGTTGATTTACTGCCTTGAGGTAAAACAATGCCTGAGATTCCATCTTTCACACTAGTTGAAATGCCACCAACATTATTTGTAACAGTTGGAATACCAAATGCAGCTGCCTCAGATGTTACAATTGGTGATGCATCGAATCTTGCAGGGTGTAATAATATTTCAGAATCCTCATAAAATTTTAGATAGGTATGGTATTGATCATATTTTGATTTATCAAAATTCCCAAAATAACTATGATTCTTGCCATTTACTCCATCGCAGCCAATAATTTTTAAATGTGATTTAAATCCTTTTTCATTTAAAAGATTTACAGTATTGATAGCAATATCTATACCCTTTCTTTTAAAATCTCTACCCACAATCAATAGCCTTTTCGTTTTCGGAAGAGCATTTACTCCTGTTTGCTTTTTATAACCATTTTTTATATAGCTAAAAGATGATGGGTTAGGAAAAACATGAATAAACTTTTCTTTAATATTATAATGTCTTCTTAATATTTTTCGCGACCATTCACTATGCGTAACTATCATTGCACATTTAGAGAATGCTTTTCTTTCATGCCATACCATCTGTTTTAACATGAATTTATCATGGAGAAGATAGTCTGGCGCTTGCTCATTCATTCCCAAAAAAGTAGTGTCAGTTCGTATGATATAAGGTGTATTGCCTTTATAAAAGATAAATGGTGATGGCGCTAAAGAAAAAATTATATCAGGATTCCAAGTAGATTCTATTTTATTAAGCATAAAACAAGCCCGAATCGTAGTAGACCATTTATATTTGATATATTTTCTTTTGCATTTTCTATACAAGTATTGAAGATATCTTTCAAATACTATTGGTGATTGATTAAACGGACCGATAACACGCACTTGATGCCCATATTCACAAAAGGATTTGTAAAACTGGCCAGCTGTACCACTTCCAGAGTTATTATCTAGAGGGCTATGCCTAAATGCTACAAACAATATTTTCACTATTTTATAGGTCTGGCGGCAACAAATAAATTAAGTGCATTTTCAGGATCCACCTCTTTATGAGTGTATTTCCAAATTTTCCAAATTTTAGAGTTTCTTGACATTATTTTTCTTATTTTACGTTTGTATCCATAGCAAGGTAGAGACTGCCCCCTTATTGACAGTATTTCAAAGCCATTAGCATTGATTAATTCTCTTAATCGATTAACCGTATAGTGACGATAATGATGATCAGTTAACCTAAGATTTTCACTGGGAGTTGTAATTATAAATAATCCATTAGGCTTTAACACTCTTGAACATTCTTTCAAAAATTTAATTTCGAAATTATCTTGAACATGTTCGATAACTTCAATCGTTGTGCATAAATCAAAAGTGTTTTCTGGGAATGGTAAGTCATGTCCCTCGTGCATTTTAAATTCAATATCGGGTGATATTAATTTAGCAAATTCTATTGCACGCTTAGAAAAATCTATTCCTATAGAATTCGTTTTAAGATAATTATTGATTTCACTTGTCCATCGACCATCTCCACATCCAACATCTAGAAAATTTTGAATTGAATCATTAGAATATTGATCAATCATTTCAAATATAATTCTTCTTTTTTCAATACGCTTGAATTCTATTAACCGTTCATCAGGGAACCAATGATAAGGCAGTTTATAGTAAGATTCTTGAACTTCAACAGGATTCTTATGTGACATTTTTAATTTTTCGCCCATTTTCCTTTTAACCATTCCTTGATTACTGATTATATGATGTTCTTAATATTTTTTCTGAGTTACTAATTAAATTAGAAATCAAGTGATTCCAATTACCATTTTCCTCGTAGTGTTTACGTGAACTCAAAACAAGCCGATTGTATATATGAGGATTTTTTATCCAATTAATTATGATTTCGATAAATTTATCAGGATTATCATTTAGTTCGATAAGAACACCACTTTTATCCATCCTTACAGCTGTGGGTACACCCATAGTCTTAAAACCTAGCGATGGTAGGCCAAACGATGCAGCTTCCATATAAGATATTCCAAATCCTTCTGCTATGCTTGGTAGAATGAAAATATCTGATCTCTCATATAACCAAATCATTTTTTGCATACTCTCAGTATGATGTTTATCAATAAAACCATGAAAAGTTATGTTTTCATCATTATGATCATTTTTATCATTTTCTATTCCAATTATATCTAAAGTGGACTTAATGTTCATTTTATTTAATTCTTTAACAGTGCGCACCGCAATATCTCCACCTTTAAGAGACCAATATTTCCCTACAAAAAGAAAACGAATTTCCCTTTTATTTACAATTTTATTAAAGTCTCTTGATTTTGAAATACTGGAACCTGGATCATCTAGATTCGATCCGAATGGCAAAACACTCATCAAATGATTTTCGATTATATTATATTCGCTTATCTTTTTCTTACTCCATTCACTTGGTATAAATAATAAATGTATATTATAAAGTGCCCGTTTTACTACCGATTGACAAAATTTAACACAAAACCATGGTAAGTTTTCTAACCAGGGGTGTTGATTTTGAGAATAATTATAAGGGAATACAGCATCTGTCCATAAAATAATTGGTTTATCTGAATCAGTATAGCCTGCAATTGAATAATCGTTCGTTAATAATATATCATAATCTAAATCCTTAATTAATTTTTTAACCTCGTCACCAATCACTTTTGCGATAAAAGGATCTTGATAAGATCGATATTTCATTCCAAGAATTCTTTTGGAAATAAAACGAAATAGTTTCGTTAAAAAAGGAAATTTGATGTTGACTGGTTGAATTTCATAAACTATATGTCCCATATTATTCAAGTTATTGCAAATAGTATGATAGGTTCCTGAACCTCGATTAATATTTTTTAGATCAAACAGGGTAGCAAAAGCAATCTTCAATTATCGAAATCTTTCTTTTTGTATAAAAGGTTATATGACCATGCATTAATTCTTTTTAGAAGCAACCTGAGAATTCTATTTTTGACACCTGATTTTTTCTTTGAAAATTTATCATTGAATGTTTCATTCATATTAAAAAAATCAGAGAGAATGCTCTTTTCTTCTTCACCTCTAGGTAGTTTATTTCCGATATGATGTACCAGATATTTTGTCGTTGAAAGTCTCCATGCATTTTTTCTATCGACTTGATCATCTAATTGATAAACGGCCTCTGGCCCAAGTGGTACAGTATTCTTTAATGGTAATAAACTTTTAATTACATCTTTTTTAATCACAAATTGAAAATGATCAGCAGAAACAAATGCTTTTTTATCACCAAGGGTAAGCAAAATATCGTTTTCTCCCTCAATTATTTTAAAATACTCATCTGGAGACCTACCAAGTCCATAAGCACATGCATTTAAATAAGATTTTGGTAAAAGGTCACCTTCTTTAATCTTAATGTTTACATTTTTTCTTGCTCCATCTATCGTTGAATTACAATATTTTGGTAGATGACGTCTTGCAGGCTGCGCTGTAACCATCCCAGCATTAGAAAATGATTTGAATATTTCCAGAGTTTCTTCTAACCAGCCATCTGTAAAATATACGTCACTATCCATGTAACATATATATTTGCCTTGCGCTGCGCCAAATAAATTATTCCATGCACCAACTTTTCCAATATTATCATTAGAAAGCATTAAATAATTAATTCGATGATTATCATATAGCTCTTTCAGATAATCTATTACTTCTTTACAGCTGCCATTATCAAAAACGTAAAGATCAAAAGGTGATGGTGTATTATTTAGAAGACTTTCAAAACATAACTTTAAAATATCTAAACTTTCTTCAAAGTAACCATCCAAGAAAGGAATATGAGTTATGGTACAAATAGAAATATCAGAATGTGTATTTATTTCTTTTACCCAGCGCATTGGATTTTGTCCATGACGAGCCATAATTATATTGTATCCCTTAGAATTTAATTAATGGACTTTAGATGTTACCGATAATAGAATCTGAATTCATATACAAGTTAAAATAAACTTCAGTACCTCAAAATAATGAAATAATAATCCCAAGTATGGCAAAGAATACATTTAGATTTTTATATGTAATCCTCTTACTTTTTAAAACATATACTAATGATATAATTGTAATAAAAATCATTAATATTAAATGATAATCACTTCTATTTATAATTTCTAAATGACTCAATTTTTCAGTTACAAAATAAAATGCCGAAGATATTGAAAGATAATAAATACATAATGAAATAATAAATATACTCGTTTTAATTATTATATCTTGTCTAGACCTATAATATCCATCAAGATTCGAAAGGCTTTTTATCATGGTTGGTAAAAATCTTTTATATTTTTTGAAAAAAGAATGGAAACTATATAAAGAGTTATCTAGGGTTGAATAAGTGTCCATAGAATCACCGATAGTTCTTGATTTTATATTTACTTTTGATGCGATCCATTCAAATAATTGATCTAATTCATCTAGACTCATAATTCCTTTTTGAGGATCAATATCATAAAAATCATATTCATGAAACCAAACTACAATGAATGGATCCTTTCGATCTAATAATTCAAGATTCTTTATTGTGGAACGCAATTCAGATATTTTACATGTTCCTGGTAAATATTTTAGCTCGCTTTCTCTATCAACTTGACCGCAACGTTTGCCAGTAGAAATACCTTTGAAACCAAGTTCTTCCAATGCTTTTAGAGTATTTGTATCATATGTATTCCAAGGGGGGATAAAAATATCTATTTCAGTGTTAACTATATTTTCTAAGTGATCTTTACCTTTTTTCAAAAGACTTAACTGCGAACTGTAATTCATACCATAAAATTCCGTTGGTATGTGACCATGCATTCTATTTTTTTTTGTCTGATGTGCGAATCCATGTAATGCAATTTCAATTACACCTGTATCTATCTCAAATTTTAGCTCTTTAAACTTGGAACTTGTAATAGGAGTGAGGTTTTGTTTTTTAAAATCATATCTGTCATCGCAAATAAATGGTATGGCACCAAAAGTACATTTGAGATCATATTTTTTTAACATTCTAACTAATTGTAATTCAAAATCAGTATCACTTTTTTCAGAAAAGTCATCCAAACGCAGTACTAAATTGATTTTTTTAGGAGAGGGTTTCATAAATCGATATTCTGCACATTGAATTGTCAGATGTTTTAACCTTGAATCTGTTCACTTCTGATATATTTTTACTCAATTTATCCCAAATTTTCTCGTTATTATCATTCAACGTCATAGAAACAATAATAATACTATCCTTTTTTACATGATTCAGGATCTTCTTTAAAGTATTAATTGGCCTATTAAGGTAATACAATACTTCATTAAAAATCACACAATCAAACTTATGTTTAAAATTGACATTTTCTATTTTAGAAGCAATTAGTTCAATATTTTTTACTTTAGTTAGTTTTTCATTAAACTTTGTTATTGCAACATCAGATTTATCCACCCCAAGATAATAGTTAAAATCTTTTTCTAATATCATTTTAATTAATGCACCATTACCACACCCTACATCTAAGATACTTGGATTTTCTGATTTTGCAAAAATCATATCTGTAATTAATTTATTTTTCTCATCAATTCTATGACTAAGTAAATAATCCCATTTTCCTTTTAAATATTCTTCATTCCATTTATCTTTTGTTTTTGGACGTCCAATGCCATATTTTTTTATTAATAGTACTCTTATTTGTTTGTATACCTTTTTTAGGAAATATTTATAGACTTTTTGTATAATATTCATTCAATAAATCACTGTAGATATTAACAATAGACCTTTTGATTTTTTTTTGATCTATTTTGTCTCTTGTTATCTCATCATTAAGTTTTTCTGCCTTTATTAAAAGGTTTTTATCTTTAAGGATTCTCAGAATTTCTTTAGAGATTATTTTGGGAACTAATTCATTAATAAGAATTCCATTTTCCCCATTTATTATCCATTCAGAGGTTGCATTTCCAGGATTTGTTTGAATAGGGAATGCTCCCATAATCATTGCTTCGATCATTGCATTTGGAATCCCATCTGATTCATTAATTCCAATTGCTATTATTGATTTTCCAAATAATTTGAAAATTTCCCACGGAGATGATCTTGGCATCACTTCAATATCTAATCTGTGATTTGTTCTCAATTCTTCTATTCTCGGAATTAGTGAATCATGAGTTTGAAAAAACACTATTTTTTTATCAATTAAATGATCTGATATAAGGGCAATGGCCTCTATTGCAATATCTGCTCTTCTAAATGAGTTGAATAATCCTTTTACTGCAATTATATTTCTTTTATCTACAGAATATCTAGATTTGAATTTTTGCATTTCATCGATTGGATATGCTCCCATTCCTTGAAAAAAACCTATCAGTTTTCCAGAAAATCCAAAAGATTTAGCCAAATTATAATCTCTATTACAATTAGTAATAAGGTATTGTGAATGATTACACAAAGATCTAAGTGAATGATTATATTTTTCATTTTCAATTACATGAAGATCTGTTCCTTTGCATTGATAAATCCATGGCATGGGCAAGTAACTTTCTGATTTCCTTATCTCTTTGTAATAATTAATGAACCAGATACCATATGGTATTGCTCCTAGAATATGAATTATGTCAGGTTTTATATTCCCAATTATTTCATCTAAGTGTATTATTTCATTAGGAACAATACCATTCCAAATTCTTGGAAAATAATTCTTTATAAAAAACTTTCCCCTATAGAATGGCCATTTGGGCTTTATCTGAACCGATTGGTGAAAATCTTTCTTGGCCCAACCAGTATGCACTGTTACTTTTCTTAATTCTGGATGAATTAGGTTTTTTGGATCAAAAATATGGATATCCCAATTTTGACTTTCAATTTGTTTTATCCAATATGTAGTTTGAACATCAAACGATGATGCAATGAATAATATTCTCAAATTAAATCAATTCTTTTTTTATCAGTCAATTTAGAAATTCAATTTTGTGTGCTATCGAGTGATTTATAAGGAACTTTCGGATATAAGAGACTTTGTTTACTCGATACATATAGATTTATTTTTTTTGGTTTTAAAACATATTCATTAAATGCAATTACATAATTATCTATACCATGACAGTCACCATAGTCAGTGGTCGAATGGAATTTCTGCTTTCTTTTCTGATTTAAATCTATTCTATTTTTCATTAAGGGATTATTGTCATAAAAATATTCATTGCTGTTTAGATCAAAACCTGTTAGAAAAATATTTTTATATCTCATTTGATAGGCAAGATGTAGGATAATTGAGATACTAGAACGATAATTAATTATTTTATCACCAATATCTCTACTTATGTCTACAAAATACTTAGGATCAAATGGTATAGACTTATGAAGTTTTTTTCTTATTGGATGTGGAAACTTAATAAGTTTTATTCCTTTGGGGAAAATTTCATCTGAATACATTGGATGCCATCCTACTTTAGTAAACCAATCAAATAAAAAGTAAATTACATCTTCATAGCTATTTCCTTTTTGTGAAAGCATTCTCTTGTGCAGCTCTAGAATATTTTGGTCTTTGGGTGGTTCCATAAAATAATATGTTGGCACAAAATCATTTAAATACCAAAAATTTATTCCAAAGGAATCACATGTTTTTATTTGTTCCCATTGTTTTTGTGTAATATCATTTATTGAAGGTGCACTACCTAGCAACACTATTGTTTCACTACTTTTAGCATCTCTCAATTCATTTAAAGTTATATTTTTGTAATTTTTTTTATTATCGCTAAAAAAAGTGGCTACTTTATTTAATTGACCAATCTTGAATTCTTTATACTCATTTAGATATCGTCTTCTCTCTTTAATTCTTTTCAACCAAGGTTTATAATATTTTATTTTTGCATTTCTTAATCTTGATATAAAGGAATTCATGAACAAATATTTACTTATTTCCATTAATTTTTAAATAGTACCATAATGAATTGGCATGATCTTCTATTTTTACTAAATCATTCTTCTCATTAATGAATGAAAGTACTTGTAAATATAAACCCGGTTTATAATTCGTATCTCTGGAGGTATCAATTTCAACTTTTTTAATAGTTAAACTTTTATGATTTTGAATCTTCAATTCTTCTAATGGACAAAGAATAACCCTGTGCCTTTTTGTAAAAAATTCAATCGACCAGCGACCAGGTGAATTCCAATTGGCGTGATAAGAAAAAGGAATATCCATATTTGTAATTCCAGAGCCGGTAAATACTGAGCTACTGGGATGCCATTTAAGATAACTATAATTATATGATGTGATTTCGAGAGGAACACCACCAATGAAAAACGCAAGATCAATTACATGGCTTGAATTGATTAAAAACCAATTCCTCAAAATATCTTCATTTTTATGGATGCTAGTAACAACACTAGACCATTCACTAAAATCAAATTTAAAAGATTTTAAACCACCATCTTCATTGATGATTTCCCTTGCTTTAATTGTAGAAGAATAAAATCTTCTATTATAGGCAACATATATATTTGTATTACTTTTTTTTGCAGTAATAGCTAGTGATGCAATATCCTTTGTGTCTAAACCTCCTGGTTTCTCTATTAAAATATCTTTAATTGCATTTTTTATCAGAATCCTAGCTACCATTGATAAATCACATACACCAACTGCTATGATTGCCATTTTATAAATTATGTCTGAGCTTTCTAAAAAGTTTTCAACACCACCTGAATATACCTTTTTATTTATTTTTTTTGATAATTTATCAGCACTGTTTCTACTTCTACAAATTATGGAAAACGATAATTTAAAAGACTCCAATACTTTAGCATAATCATATGCCATCTGTCCTGCACCAATTAATAAAATATTTTTTTTTATGTTATCAGACATCGATTTTGATATATTAAATCAGTTTTTTTGAAAGTTTGAAAAAATGATTCTAAAATTTTTAAGTGTAAATTTTTTGAATCATTGTACGGAGTTAAATCGCATTTGGAATTATAATAAAGATCTTCAATTATTTTATGTGTTCTCTCAGATTGATATGGTATTCTAATTTGAGTAGCGTTGGTTACATTGGGAATATCTGTAAAAATACGTTCTACAATTTTTGTTTTGAGATTAATAATAATTAATCTGTCAATTGTTTTAATTCTAATTTTGACAGGAGTATCTACCTCATCTAATGATAAAAAAGAGAAACTTATCCCCCCAATACTACCGGTTACACTTCCAATGAAATCATAAAATCCCTTCCGCTCTACTCCGTCACTAGTACGCTTATTGGTGAATATTTTTGTGAATGTTATATCAGTAAAGTTTAAATCTGTGCTGTCAATCAAAAATGATAAATAGTCTAGCATATGTATCATATTTGACCCAATACTCCAATCTTTACCACTGACTTCAAATTTTAAAATATCTTTATTAGATAAATCTTTTTTTATCTTTTGAAAGTATTTGGTATAACGAGGCCAACAATTAACAAATGCATTGATTTTATTTTTGATTAGTTGTTTTTCAACATTTAAATAATCTTCTTTTCTCTGGAAAAGAACTTTTTCAAAAATAACGTATTGAATATTCTTACTTTTTAAAGAGTCAATTATTGAAAATCTTTTATCTGAATTTGTAGAAATAATTACTACGAATAAATCTTTAGGTAGGTCATTGATATCTTTAATAATTACTATGCTTTTACTAAGATTATTTGATTTTGGCTTAAATGATGTTGTAGCATTTTTCAAAGCAATGTTACAATTATCAATTGCGTATAGTTTAAAACTTAATTCTAGTTTAGATAATGATTCAATATGCCTGCACCCGACATTGCCCGTTCCAATGACTACAATATTAATTATGTTATAAACTTTTTTATGTTATTTATGATTTTATCAATTTCAGCCTTTTTCAAGTTAAGCCCACTAGGAAGGTGAACGCTTTGCTTTGATATATTTACTGAAACTATAAATTCATTATCTTTATACATTGTTTCAAAGTGTTTTGCTTTATGTACTGGATTAACCATTTGTCTACAATCAATACCCTGATTCTGCATATAATTGATAAAACTATCTCTATCATAATTGTCATCTAATTTTATAGTCATTAACCAATGTACTGGGTCACACCATTCAGAAAACTTACGGAGTGTTATACCATTTACTTTTGATAAGCGACTGTAATAATATTCCATCTGTTCATTTCGTAAAGATATAATCTCATCTATTTTTTCAATCTGTGCCAATCCTACAGCTGCTTGCATATTTGTCATTCGATAATTATACCCAAGGTGAATATGCTCGTATTTTTTTTCATGATTCATACCATGATCACGTAATTCTTTACATTTGATAGCAATATTTTCTTCGTCTGTTAATATTGCACCTCCTTCACCTGAAGTAAGAATTTTATTGCCAAAAAAACTATAAGTTGAAACATCACCAAAAGTACCCAAAAGTTTTCCCTTGTAATAAGCACCAATACTTTCAGCATTATCTTCAATAATCTTTAAATTATACTTTTCTGCTAAGTTAGTAATCTCGTCCATATGGCAAGCATGTCCAAATTGATGAACAACGATAATTGCCTTGGTATTTTTTGTAATATATTTTTCAATAAGAGATGGATCAATGGTAAGCGTTTCTGAATGAATATCTACCAAAACTAATTTCGCACCAGATAGTACAACCATATTAGCTGGTGCAATAAATGTAAGATCTGGGCATATGACTTCGTCACCGGGACCAATCCCAAGTGCCTTTAATGATAGATGTAAAGCAGTTGTGCAATTAGAAGTAACAATTGCAAAACTCTTGTTATGATAGTCTGCTAATGCATCTTCAAATTTTTTAATATATTTCCCTTGGCTTGAAATCCAGGAAGTATCAATACAATCAATTAAATACTTTCTTTCATTCCCTTTAAGATATGGCTCAAAAATAGGAATGGGTGTCATGGTATATTCCTTTTCATATGATACTCACAATAATTCCAATCATTCATGCTATCAATATCAATGTATGGTTTGTCATTCCTAAAAAAGGAGTATATTTTTTCAGGCGGAAATTTATTTTGTGATAGTATTGCATCACAACGAACTGCGTCGACATAACCATCGCACATAACTACTTTGGGTAAATCTTGACGTCTATTCTTTGAAAAGGGAATTATATGTTTATCATACGGTTCCAAATCACCATTGCTATTTACTTTCTTCATCCAATATGGAGGATATGGAACGGGTCTCGTAGTCTGAACACCATCTAAATTCTCTTTTTTCAATAATAAACTAATAACCTTATCAATCTCAGTTGATTCTCTAGTAGGCATTGTTGGTCTAAGATAAACAATGATTTCTGGCTTTGATAAATTATTTATTAAAAATTGAATCGAATGCTCAATGACAGGAAAATCCAATATGTCATCTTTTGCAAGACTAGTTGGTCTTAAAAATGGAACCTCGGCTCCATAGTCCCTACTTATTTGTGCAATCTCTACATCATCTGTGGATACAATTGTTCTATCAATCAACTTTGATTTTAATGACGCTTGGATAGTGTACCAAATCAATGGTTTTCCATTTAGTAATTTTATATTTTTCCTTGGTATTCCCTTTGATCCGCCTCTAGCAGGAATTAATCCAACAATCATAATGTATTGCTTTGTAATTTATTTTTAAAACTTATAATCATTCTTGTTAAGCAATCTTAATAATCAAAACTTTTTCTAAATTAGTATTATTTCTTTTTAAAATTTTTTTCCATAATGGTATCGGTATATTATACCATTCATATTTACTTACCATTTTATTTGAATTTAGAAAGCTTTCAATATCATTTATATTATAGGTGTTATGATATAAATTTGATTTTTTATTATAATCAATTATCTCTTTTTCTTGTGGCGCAATAAAAAAGATGCAGACTACCAATCTAGTCGATATCCTGATCATTTCATTTAATACAGGCTTAAAATGTGGTTGATGTTCAAGAACATGTCTAGTTAAAGAAATTTCATAAGAATTCGCATCCACAGGTATTTTATGTGCTTCTGCTTGAATCATTGGAATATTTTTTGATGTGTTTAAATCATATAAAAACTTGCTAGAATCAACACCCATGTATTCAATATCAATATTATCATTCTTAAAACCATTGTATTCAGTTGCTGGTCCACATCCAATATCAATAATAGATTTATAACCTTTATTTTTTAAAAATTTTCTAAAAAAAACCTTAGATGGTGCTGATGAATCACCTATCCAATTGAAAAACATTTTATTCATTTTAGGCAAGTTATTATCCCACCATGTCTGTTTAATTATATTGTTCAATTTCTTGCCTTTGTTTATTTAGATATTTTTTGTGACTAACAATCATAAGTTATTATTTGGATTAACTGACATATGGCTATATAGTTTTATAAGCTCTTTTATGCCATCGTCAATACTAAAATGAGGTTTCCACCCTGTTGATTCTATTTTAAAGTTACTAACAAGATAATCTCTTTTATCTGGATCTTCATTATATTCAGATTCCATTATAATGAAGTCTGAGATATGGCCTTTAATTTTTTTGCACAATTCCATTTTTGAAAAATTTGCATCGCTTAAACCAACATTATATGCATTCCCGTACATAGAATCAAAGTTATTGATTGCATGTATAAAAACAGCGCTACAATCTCTTATATGTATGTAATTACGCTTGAAGTGAGATTCAAACAAAATAATATATCTATCTATAAGTGCGCGATATACAAAATCGTTCACAAGTAAATCCATTCTCATCCTAGGTGATGAGCCAAATACAGTAGCAAAACGAAATGAAATAACATTTTCCAATTGGAATAATGCTTTTTCACCTTCAACTTTTGTTTTTCCATAGTGAGAAATTGGCCTTAATGGAGATTCTTCTGTACAATATTGATTTTCATTACCAATTCCATATCCACTATTTGTCACAGGATAGATAATCATATTATCCTTTGAAGTCCAACTAGTAATATTTTCGATTTGAACCTGGTTTATTTGAGTAGCCAATACTTTATCTTTTTCACATGCTGGAGCACCTACAATTGCAGCCAAGGGAATTATAATATCATGTGTTTCAACTTGCTTTTTTAAAGCATTTTTATTTCTAACGTCATCAACAATAATTTGTAAATTTTTTTGGTGGCAAATACTTAATAAACTATTCTGTTTATACATAAAATTGTCAAAAACAGTAACCTTATAACCTAAGTCCAGTAATTTAGATGTGAGCACTGAACCTATGTAGCCTCCACCTCCAGTTATTAATATTTTAGTTTTCATATAGTTATCGTTTTGTTGACCAAACTTCTAATCCCTTGGAACAAAATTTAAATGGTTCGTAGGTAGCCTCTTTTTTTACCATTGCTGCAATTATATCCTTCTGATAAAGCGGTGAGGCATAAATCAGTAAATACCCAGTACCACCAGCTCCGAGTAATTTACCGCCAAGAGCACCAAGCTTTTTTGCAATATTATAACATTCATCAACATAGTCATTTGTAACCCTGTTATTTAAATCTTGCTTCATGAGCCAAGACTCATGCAAGAGGTCAGCAAATTTTTTTAATTGACCAGTTAATAATGCATTTTTCATTTTTTCTGAAATAGTCAGCATCTTTTTAACAGCTTTGGTTTTGTGTGAACTATTTATTTCATTTATAAAAGTAGTTTGAATTTTGTCAGAATTTCTACTGCCTTTAAGTTTGAATAACATCAAATTATACTCTAACTCAAGTAATGTCTCTCTTTGTACAAGTAAAGGGTTTACAATAATACTATTTTTACCAAACTCTATCAAACTAAATCCCCCAAATGAGGTAGCGTATTGATCTTGCCACCCTCCTTTCATTCCCATATCAATTCTTTCTACTTGATATGCCATATCCGCAATTTGATAGATGTCAAGCTGCTTCTCATTACGAAAGTAGTTTAATGCACCAAGTACTGAAACTACTACAGCTGAAGAACCTCCTAATCCTGTACCTGGTTTAAACTCAGCATAAGTTTCTATATTAAATCCAAATTCAGGTTGCATTACTTTTATAGCAGCTTTTATTAAATCAAGGTCATCACCAAATTCAATTTTATTGAATCCTTCAGCGGAATATTCAATTCCAAGGTCTTTACTTTTTATTTTAATCTTTTTATCATTACGTACAAAAATTGAAGCTGTACAATATCTATTTATAGTAGAACTCAGCACAGTAGATGGATATTCATTAAATAATCTACTCATGTCTGTACCACCACCAGAGAAGCTCACACGGACAGGAACACGTGCGCGAATAATACGTTCTACTGATCTCGTTGAAGCAAGAAATTGAGAATACAAATAAAAACCAACTGGAATTCCACTAGAGTCTAAAATAGGCAATATTGAAACATCTTTATCAAATTGTCTTAAAATTAAATGGGTTTCATCTGTCTCATTTACATAAACAAAATTAATATTCATGGCTTTACTAACCGGATCACTGAGCTCCACATTATTTAGAAGTGCTCTTCTAATATCACCTTCGCTAACTAGACCAACACATTTACCATCATCATTCGTAATTAGTGCATATCCTGATTTATCTGTAAAAATTGCAGTTTCATTAAAATTTTCCAATACTTTAGATATTGGTACTTTGCTGTTCAGCAATATTTTCCTAACTATTTTGGTATTCAAATTCTTTTTCTCTAATTAGTTCAATATTATCAATGATATTTTTCATAGAAGTATTTCTAAACTCTAATATTTTATAAATATTCTTGAACCGTAAATCATTTATCAAATCCCAATACCAACCTTCACTAATCAATGGTAGATGTTGATCTTCAAAACCATCATTATGACTTAATTCCATTGCAAGTACATATCTAGAAATACTGTCAACAAGATCTTTCCAATTATAATTAAAAGCATTAGCAGATAAATATAAATGTCCAATGTTTAGATTTAGACCTATATCTGAAGGTGCATATCTATCCATGAATAGATCGAACTCCTCAGGTTTCTGAAATAATAAATGCTCTTTTTTACCATAAGAACCTTGTGTTTCAACGCAAATTGGCATTTTTAGTGATCTGGCATAATTTATTATTTTATCTAAAGAATTATACATTAGATCGGTGGCTTTCTCATATTTTGAATTTAATATTTGAGACTCGTCCCACTGAAAATCATAATTTGATTTTGATTTATTTGCCCCCAACGGATCTGAGATAAATCCAGCATGAAAAGTATACAAGGATGCTCCAATATTTGAGCAATACTCAATAGACCTTTTAATTTGATTAATACTTCTCTTTCTTATCTCAGCATTTAATGAAGCTATATTAATTACAAGTGAATTTTTAGGAACTGGAAAATAATTATGAATTAAAAAGTTCATATTAAAATCACTTATATAGCTATAATCATCCTCGAATGAATGATTAGAACCTATCTCAATTGAACTAATTTTATTTTCATCACAAATTTTGAGGGCATCATAGAGTGAACAACCGTCATTTATAAAAGTGGTTGAAATGTATAGATTCATTTTACCCAAGATTCCTAGATTTTTATCACAATAAGATATCTCTAGCTTCAATCCATTTGCCGATGTAGTCTAGTTTATGAGCGTCTGAGCCCAAAGATACATAAGGGTTATATTTTGCCAACAGCGGCTTTAATGAATTAATTATTTTATTATGATAAGTATAATTCAAATCGAAAGCTTTATCATGTTTCAAACAACACATTATAATATCCTCAAAGTATTCCATTGGAAATGATCCATAATATTTTAAAGATTGGCCCCCAACATGACCAATAACATCAATATCTTCGTTTTTTAATGCTGCTTTTGTTAGCTTTAATTCAAGATCTTGGCATATTTTTTTACCTAAAATTGCTGGCTTGTAAAATTTGCCATCTACTGGAATATTATGCACACTTCCTATTTTAAATTCCGAAAGTTTTTTAATTTCATCAGAAATATCTAAAGATCCATTATAGTCATATATTTTTGATTCATTTCCAATAATAATTTGAATATCAGTTTTATCATTTCTTTTTTGAACAACTTCTTCATAAAAAGCACGATAAAAGGATGATTCTTTTCTACAATGTTCAGTTATAGCTATTTGATTTAAACCAATTTGTCTTGCTCTATCAATAATCTCAGTAACATTATTTTTTGCATGAATCCAATTTGTATGAATATGCTTATCCGTAAATAAATAATCCCTATTGATTTTATTGAATTTTGTGAATAATGAAATCATACTATAAACTATAATCGATTATTGATTTTAGCATTAGATGTAGTATGGCCTAGGGTTATAAAGCTTTCAATATCTTCAATATCAACAAATGCGTATTCTAAATATGCCATAGCAATTTTTTTCTCATATTCATTTATTATTGTTTTATTGCCAGTTAAAAAGTTATCAACCAAGATTCCAACTTCATTAAAACCGCACTCAGCCCTGACTATATTAGTGGTAGAAAATCTAGGATTGATTTCGAAGACCATTGCTACCTCATTCTTAAGCCGGCATTGAATGTTAATTGGTCCAGGAGAATTAATATATTTTGCGATTTCAATCATTTGTTTCTTCACTTTAGGGAAATCATCAATTATCATTTCAACTGAAGTGCCCCTTACTAATTTCCGCTTTATACAAATACATCCAAGGATTTCACCATCATTTGCAATAGCAACACTATTTGTGAACTCACCCTCTTTATCATTAACATATTCTTGAATCATATATCCAATGGATTTATCAATCGAAGTACTTAATATGTAGTCTAACTCATTTTTTGATTGAATTAGATGAAAGCCTCTTTGCCCCCAAGATGATTTTGGTTTTAAGACCATCGGAAAAGATAGACTATCGAGAGCAATTTGTTTTTCATCTAAAGTGAAAGATTTTAGATAGGGCAATCCATTTGATTTTAAATATTCATATAATGCATACTTATCACAACCTATTTTTACCAATAATTCATTTCCAATTAATAGTTTAACGCCCAGCTTCTCAAACTTTTTTCTCGATCTGAAAATAAAAGGAATCTCAGCATCTATACTTGGAATCAATAGCGATACGTCCTCTTTTTTACATATTTCTAGCAATTTAGAAATATATATTCCGTCTTCTGCCTCTTGTGGTATAATATATGCTGAGTCTGATCGAAATGAGCCTACTGATTGAGGATATATATCGGTTGCAATGATTTTATATTTTCCAATTAACTTTAATGATTTAATGGTATTAATCGCAGAATTACTACCTGCTCCAGTAATCAATATTGTATTATTAAATGCATCCATATTTAATTTTTTCTATCTTGAATAAGACCATATTGATTTAATATATCAATTATTACTTCTCGCCTCTCCTGTCTTTCAATATTTGTGGCTAATTGAATTTTACTACAATTCATAAATGAATCTAATTTTTCTTTATTTTTAAAATTATTCAATATATCAAAAGATGTGAATTTTTGAATTTCCTTGGCAATCCACAAAACAGATGTTTGCACACCACTTCCTACATTATATAATCCAGTCATTTTAGAACGAATTCCATTTAAAATTATTTTTGAAACATATTTTGTAGAAACAAAATCATAAAGCCTATTACCCATCCCAAAAACATGGATTGTTTTTTTGTTGATTGCCTGATCAATAATTCCTGCAAATAGACTACCAGCATGCAGCTTATTGCCAATCAAATTACTTACTCTTAAAATTAATAGGCCACTTTTATCTAGAGACAACAATTCATTTTCAGCTAATAATTTTGATTTTGAATAATTAGTTGTTGGATTGGTAGCAGAATCTTCTTTAAAGCCAGAATCTGGCATTCTACTGTGATCGTAAACATTAATAGACGAAATAAAAATAAATGGCCTAATATTTCTTTTCAAGGCTTCTTGTCTTAAGATTCTTGTACCCAAAACATTTACATTATAGTATTGATTAAAATTAAGATTAGCATTTTCCATTATTGCAGCTAAATGTATAACACCATCTATGTTATCTAATGCTTTAGAGCAATCCATACTATTGCAAATATTTCTAGGATTTGATCTTGAATTAAATTCAACTATATCAATATCTTCATATTTGCTAGCAATTTTAATTAGTTCAGTACCTAATAATCCTGAACTTCCCGTAATTAATATTCTCAAGATATTTAATTGAACAAATTAAAATATGGAATGTCAATCTTCCTTAGATGCTTAGAAAGTACTTCTTGCGCACCCAAAGGCGAGATACATACGATATCTACCAGTTTTGTAAAATTTTCTTTTGTAGGCTTTTTGACTTCTACATCAAGACCTGAAACAATAGTGCCAATTTTATTTTCATCACTATCAAAAATTACATAATGATCTAAATCAACCATTTT
>MDSZ01203601.1_pt1 | contig 20935 bp, 11 predicted proteins | sample 811201 | NCBI WGS metagenome assembly MDSZ01 (sample SAMN05326647, study PRJNA326480) | marine metagenome | isolation source: seawater | place: Indian Ocean: North | collected 2010 | reverse complement strand
TACATTCCAGAATAATGTTCATTTATTAGATAGTGATAAGTTATTACTAGGTGGTTCTGCAGGAACACATGATGGACTAGAAGTATATCATGATAGTAATCATAGTTATGTAAATGATACTGGAACTGGTAATTTATATATTGGTGGAAATAAAATATGGATTAGTGATGCAAATACTGCTACTGCAAGTGCTGTTTTTAATCCTACAACTTATTCTGCATTATATTATAATGGTTCTGAAAAATTTAAAACTACTGGCGGTGGAGTAGAAGTAACAGGTATTCTTACAGCTACATCCATTGATGCTTCCGTTTCTTATGCATCCAATGCAGGTATTGCAACTACCGCAACAAATGCTACCAATATAACAATTGCGGCAACTCCATCTGATACTTATGTTTATCCAGTATTTGTAGCAACTTCTAATGAAGGAAATCAGGCACCATTTATAGATTCCGCTATTAGTTATGATACTGATAATGATACTTTAAGGGTATCAGTGATTCATCCTTATTATGGTATTGATTTAGATGATAATGATTATATTCACTTTGGAAGTCAGAATGATGTAAAAGTATTCTATGATGGTACGGCAAATGATTTAGAAATCGAACTTGAGTCTGCTGCAAACGGAATTGCGATCACCGATAATGGTACATATAAACATAAGATAACTAAAACATCTGTGGGAATTAATACTGCAACACCAAGAGAAGAGATGGATGTGATTGGTGATATTGGTGTTCAGGCTTCTGGAGCATCTAATCGATTCTCCATCCAGCACAATAGTGCTCAAAATTCCTTAGACTTTGTGTTTATCTGATCATGTCAATAGCTAATATTAAATCCAGTCTCCACTCTGATGGTAGATTTCAGGCAAATTTATTTGATGAATTATCTGATTCAACTAGAAATGTTGGTATTGATAGTATAGGAACATTTCATTGCAATGATATTACAGAGGGATCTGCCACGGGTCTTGCAAGTACAGTTCCGATGAGGATTACTGACAATAAAGAACTTTTAGTATATGATCAGATTGATGAGATGAACCCTGTTAGTAATATAATGGGCAATCTTATTGATCTTGCACAGAATGGATTCGCTGGTTTAAGCACTCAGATTACATCTTCTAATTTGAGCAATGTCCAGGAGATAATTGAGAATGCTGATCCACATTTTAATGTATTTGCCGTTATCAGTTATGATGAATGTGCAGAAGATCTTAGTGGTGTAGCATCTGGTACTGGTAGGACTACATTTACTGGACCAGGTTTTGTTTATAATACATCAAATAATGATTTATTATCTACCGGATATGATATCAAACCAATGTCTGGTGCGGCCGCTAATACTGAAAGAGTCAAACATGATGTATGGGATTATTATGCTTATGGTGCATATTATTCATTAAATCAGAAAATTGACCTTGGTAGATTGTTGGATGGTAAAAAATGGATGGGAATGGCAGTCTTTGATGGGTATAGTGATACCACTAATATTCCGAAAGGATTTCGTGGAATATCGCTATGGGTATTTGAAGAGCAGACTGGATCTTATCTTCCTGGTCGTGTAAGTATTAATTATAATCCCGAAGATTATTTGACTACTACACCTAATGATCCTGTTGTTAAAGTGCGGGATATATTTTATCCTGCAGGATCTGCCACTGATCTTCATGTTGTCCAAACTTTGGAACTTGAAAGAGACTCTTCTGGCATTTCATTTCCAAAATTATCTCACCAATTTCTTGCTTACGGAGACACTGCAGACGATAGTGGTGGTATAGGTCCAAGCACAACTCCGATTGGCACTCAGGATACTACATCTAGCTCGGGGCAAGCTGAATCAGGATATAATAGACCAGGAACTAAAACCAGATGGAGATTTAGTCCATCAAATACTGGTGTGACATCGACTGGTTATTATACAACCAGTGCATTTTCAAGTAATAATGGTATCTGGGGATATAATGTTGGTTCAGCTGCTGCAGGTGGAGTAAATTATTTGGATTTTGATGAAGTTATACCAGTTGCTTTTGGAAACTTTAATGGTAGTGATGGTGCATCTGCTGCCATGAGAGCTAAATGGAAAGGTCAGAATATTAGTGGAACCGATTGGGTTTGTTTTATTTTTAGTGGTGATGCACTACCTTCTTAATAAATAACTTTATACAGAAAAACGATATGGCACTCTTAAAAGCTGGAACAGGAATAGGAACAACAAGTCCACAATCTGATCTTCATGTTGAAGGTGAGATGAGAGTGACTGGTATTTCTACATTTAATGATAGAGTAGAAGTAGGTGATTATATTTCGATAGTTGATGGAAATGCTATTCTTCGACGTGGATCTGGTGAAAGTTTAGATATAAATGTTTGTGGTGAGAAAGATTTTAATGTAACGACAAATTTTTGTGGCGGTTATAATGGAAATATTAACTTATTGGCTGAATCGGGAGGAAAACTTTTTGTTAATGGTGATGGTGGTGTGGGACTTTACCATACTGAGGGAGCAGTAAAGCTAGAAACCATTGGTACTGGTGTAACTGTTACTGGTGATTTGCATGTTTCTGGAGACATTACTGTTGCTGGTTCAAAAACCAGTGTAGGTAGTACATCATTCACCGGATCTGCAGGAACACCACATGTTGTAGATGAATTTACTTTTACGGATCTTGATGCAGCTGAGTACACTCTTAAGGTTGGATTTGGAACATATACTCAGGTTCAGAAAGTTCTTCTGATGACTTATGATGCCACTACAACAGCATATACGGAAGAATATGGCATCATGTATCAACCGAGTGCCATCGTTTCTATAGGTGCTACTGTGAGTGCTGGCAACTGTCAATTGAGAGTAACTCCTGTTACTGGTGTTTCTGGAGTTATTACATGTAAATTCCAAAGAGAGGGTATTAGCTAATGATATCAACGGATGCCGTTTTTCGACAGGAATTAAGAGAAGAAAAAGTTGAAAGATTAAAATCTATAGGATATCAAACTCTTCCAGAGGGTGACGGTGAGAAGATATATGATGTGATTTGTCATAATTCTATGGATTGGCAGTACATTGATTCTATGCTATGCCAAGATGGCACTTCAGAATTAAATGTTCCAGTACATCATTGTGAATGTATTGATAAAAATAAATCTTTATCTAAAGTTGGAACATATATGCTTACTGATGCTGAAGCAGAAAGTTTGCGATTGAATCCAAAAGTGGCAAGTGTTATAATAGCAAAAAGATATTACAAGGCTACGTTTTTGGATGAAGATGAATCGGAAAGATGTACATCTTTTGACCGATATTCTTCCAATGTAAAAAGTCAAAGGTATATTACTACTGCTGGAGCACCATCAAATCCTAGTAGTGCATATTTGGGGAGATCTGGATATAATAGATTGAGAATGACTGCAGAAGTTAATCCATGGAGAGGATCTTCAAATACTACAGTTATTGATAGCAAAATACCTCAAAAAGGAGATGGTTCGGATGTTGATATTATTGTAGCTGATGATGGTAGTTGGTTTGGACATATAGAATTTGTGAAAACAGGTGTCGGAGAACCTCAAAGTTATAGGGGTGGAAATGTTCTTTCTTCTGATGGTAAGTGTGGGGTATTAGATCTGATTTTAGATGCTCCTTATTATCTTGATCGAGATTTTTTTGATGCAGATGCTGCGAATAGATTGATGACCAGATGGGATGGTACTACTGTCCCAGTTGAATCTGTTGCTAGAGATTGGTGGGCGACAGAAAGTACTAGTACAAGATCTGCTAAGTTTGTTAGTACGGATTTGGGCGGAACAGCTACTATAGGAAGTGATGAAGATTTTGGTACTGTTAGTATTAATAGTGGATATAGTCGTGCATATCAAAATGGATCTAATACGGCTAAGGGACTGGGTATAACAATCGATGGTGATTACCACTCTGTGCCTTGCCAGTCTCAGGCATATGGGAAGACACATGGTTGGGCATATAATTCCAATAAGTGGTATGCAAATACTGCATGGACAACACATGCTGCAGGTCATGAAAATGTATTTAAAATGACAAAAATATTTCATCAAATAAAACCCAATAATCCCTCATATGGTACAAAAGATCCAACAATGTATTCGGGTAGTTGGAGTTATTATGGAAGTGTTCCTTCCAGTGGTTATTATTACTATCGTACTGCCGGTGACGGCACCGGAGGAGTTTCATATACTAGTTCTACTAAACCCGGATTTGTTGATTATCTAACTGGGAACCCTACAGGTTATCGGAAACCAACTGGAACTAGTGTGGAAGTAGCAGTTGGTGAAGCTATAGATGCAGGAGTTTTTGTTTTTGTGTCAGCAGGTAATAATAATGCAAAACTTGTAAAAGCTAATCATGCTGATTATGATAATTATACATCTACTAGTAGTAGTAGAACATTATCAGATGCAGAAGATTTAGGTTTGATGAAAAACAGAGCATCTTCTCCTGCTCAGGGGGAGATTCTAGATACTCTTGTCGGTTCTCCCACATATAATCAAATTGTTAATAGAGCTTTTATAGTTGGAGCACTTGAAAGTGATCAAAGGGATTCAAATCTTCAAGAAGAAAAGGCCGAAGAAAGTGCTACGGGAAATGCAGTAGATATGTATACTGGTGGATATGATAGTGTTGGTGCTCAGAGTAATGGTTTTACAACATATGTAAGGAATGATCCAACATATACTATAGATTCTACAACATCGATAACATCCAATGATTGTTGGTTTGGTGGGACTAGTTCTGCTTGTCCTGTTGCCGTTGGATTAATCGCTACTAAATTGCAGCATAATAGATCCTGGACTTGGAGAGATTTGAAAAACTGGTTAAGTAATAGTGTTACCAGTCAACCTTCAACACATTTTTATACAGGAACAGAATCAACCACAGCTAATGATAGTAATTGGTCTGATAAATCAAGTTTGCAAGGAGGAGATCCAAAGATATTATGGGATGCTGCTACTACAGGTGAACCAATGGTTATGGTGGACAGTGTTTCTGTTTCTGATACTTCTCCGGATGAGGGTAATAGTATTACTATTACTGTAACTACTGATACTAATGTAATTTCTGGAAATGTCTACTATAGTATTGAACCAGCACCTGGTTCTTCTATTTCGGCATCCGATTTCACTTCAAATTCATTGACCGGATCTATTACTATGTCTTATGGTACGGCAACAACAACATTGACTCTTAGTTCCGATTCCACCACCGAAGGTACTGAAAAGTTTAGATTTAGAATTCGTTCATCCACTACGACTGGTAAGATTTTAGCAACTACTGATTATATCAGTATTGCCGATCTTTCTGTGTCCCCTGGATCTGATTTTGGATCCGAATTTGATGCCGTTAAATTTGCAAGTGGCGATGGACTTGTATTTAATGGCGCAGGTATGAAAATATATGTTTCTCCTTCATAAGGAATATAAATACTTTTAAAACCTATGATTCATGGCAGATAAGAGTTTTGGCGTAAAGCAGCTAAACCTAATAGGTTCTACTGGCACTCCTACGATTGAGAGTCCTGGTAATCTTAATTTGAATGCTAGTGTGGTAGCAATTAGCACCGATGCTACTGTTGGTGGTAAAGTAGGTATTGGTACTACGACACCAACTGCATCACTTGATATTAATGGAACTTTAAATGCTACTGGTGTATCAACATTCCGCGAAATTGAAGTAGTTCATAATTCCGGTGGATATGGACGCATAAAGTTTTTAGATGGTAGTGGTGGTGATTTTACTATCACCAACAATGGTACCAGTACCCAAATTGAAAACAGTTCTGGTGACATTTATTTTGACCAAAAAGTAGACGATTCTGACATCTATATTAGGAGTGATGATGGTTCTGGTGGTGTAGCTAATTACATCGTCTGTGATGGAAGTTTAGGCGCTGTTAATCTTTATCACTACGGTAATCAGAAACTTCAGACTACTGGATATGGTGTCACCATAACTGGTGGTTTAGATGTTTCTGGTATTGTAACAGCAACTACTCTTAAAGGAGATTTGGAACCTACTGGAGGTTTTAGTTTAGCAGGTGTTCTGGACTTAAATGGTTATCGTCTCCAACACGATGGTAGTGGTTTGGGTGGTACCATTGGAGACATGAGTCTCGTACCATTAACTGCTACATTTGGCAGTGTAGCAGGTGGAATGGAGTTGGGATTTAGAAATGCTGCTGGTATGAGTTATTCAACACATACTTTTAGGGGCCCAGATGTAAATTTTGTTGGTATTGTTACTGCTTCTGAATTTCATGGTGATGGATCAAATTTGACGGGTATTGGTAATGTTTTAAATATTCTTTATATTAATGATGAGGGGGATCTTATACATACAGTAGTGGAACCAGAAGTTATTGGTACTATCGATATTTCTGATATAGATGCATTATCTCAATTTTTTACAAGCAAAGGTCTGACTGTAAGTACAACCCAAACCGGAAATCTACTATTAACTCTTTAAGCAATCATGACAGACTATAATAAGGGAAAGGTTCGTTATAAGGTTATCCCAACTCAGGCTGATTCTCAGGCACTGAATGATGCTCACCCAGCTTCACCGGACGGATATAAGCTAGATGATATCACTCATTATGGTGGCACCTCCATAAAGTTTAAAACTCCCTTGGTCGATGGGCAAGTTGACTACTTTAACGTTAAAAATTTAAATCAATTCGAATCTGGTGGTGAAACTGCAGCATATGTTGATGTTCTATCTGCATCAACAAATTTTCGTGGGGAATGGACTGACGGTTCTGAGCATCCGAGTTCAGAGGATCATCTGAGATCTTATTTTCCTGGAGATATTGTATCTTATACAAAAACTCTTCCATATGATAATTATGATTCATATCAAGAAAAAGATCATTATATTTGTATAAAAACTAATGGCCATCCTATGGGTAGTCATGTTGTAACCGCTCCATATAATGAGAACAATTCAGCTAGAGTTCACCCAGTAAATGATACCAATTCTAGTCTTTTTTGGAAAAAAATAGCTTCTGGAGGTGTACATCCAAAACGTGCATTTTTGGGTGGAGTTAATGAAGGTTATGTCCCACCATATAAGCATCTATGGAATGCATTATGTGGTGCTACTCCTGGTACTATTAGAAATGTAAATCTTCATACTCCTGGATCTGGATTTACTGTTCCAGAAGGAATTCCAATTGGAGTTTCTACGGCAACTGTCACTTTTACTGGTTCATTTGAGGTTGAACCCAAAGCAGTCGCCCAAATTGATCCTACTAATGGATCAGTAGAACGTATTATCATTACTGATCCTGGCAAGGTTTCAAATTATGGTCAAAATATCACTGGTACTGTAACACAAACGGGAGCCACTTCTGCTTCGTTCAATGTTGAATTTAATCCAGAATCGAGTATTGGTATTGGTGATAGTGTTGGTAGTTTTATTACTCAAGAAGGAAGTCTAGGTCTTCCAGGAAACAAACATGGAAATTCGACCTTTGCATATATTAATAGAAGATACGGATTGTATCATGGTGGACATGGTGCCTATGGATGTGTTGGAGCTGGGCATGGATATGGTAGTTATCAAATGCCTGTTGCTTCAGAGGCTGCATTTATTAATGTTGATTATCTTGATGGAGTATTGCCTACACCAGATGGTGAACGTCCTAAGATTATTCAAGTAGAGGGTTGTCCTTCATTAGGAGCAACACTAGTTTTATTTAATAATGGAGAAGTTCATTATAGTGGTTATAACGGCAATGGTGAAGCAGGTGTTGACAATACAACCAGTCAAGAAACCTTTGTTAGATGTGGATATATGCGACTAGGTGGAACACAAAGTCCAGACTTGAGAGGAAAGAGGGCGATAAGAATTGCAAGCACAATGGGGAGCAATAAAGTAGGTGGTTGGAATTCGGATTACGTCAACGGTACTAATTATGCATTGATTGAAAACCCAAATGGTACACGACAAATATATGGATGGGGTTACAATGGTTATGGTCAGTTGGCACAGGATCCGTCATCGACGCCCTCCAGCCACAAACCTGTGCTTGTTCCCTTTGATGAGCAGAACAATGGAAAAATACTTGATATTTGGGCTGCCGGTGAGATTAATGGAAACCTATTTGTATTAAGTGAGAGTTCTGATGGTTCTAGATCTAGATTATGGTCCTGTGGATATAATGCCCATGGCCAATTGGGTAGAAATTCATCCACAACTGCAAATTCAGAATGGTATTCACTTGCTGAAGTAGAATTTGACCATAATGGCAGTGTTGAAAATTTGGATGATATCAATGTTCTTCCTCAAAAATTTGTTGTTTCTTCTAATGGATGCTACTTCATGATTGTTGAGACTATTGAAGCTAGTCCCAAAAGAAAACTTTATAATTGGGGATACCAATGGCAGGGAATTAGTGGTCTGGGTAATAGTGCTGATTATAACTTATTGGTTCCAAAACTTGTAACAACAGAGGGATATACTGGATGGGCAAGTCCTACAACTCGTACTACTAGTTTGACTATGGTTGGTTCTGTGATGGAAGACGTTCAGGATATCTGGACTAGTAGTGCTGATTATCTATCTTCTAATTTTATTTCGAGAGGTGCTAATGTTGGAGTATCTACTTTACTTGGAACCGGTTTTAATTATTATAATAATTTAAGTCTTCTTGGTACTCCTGGATCAGCAAATAATGATACAACACATCATTATGATACTTTTCAACCAGTGGGAATTAATTCCGGAAGTGTTCCTACAGGAGTAACTAGAGTCTGTGCTCCTGGTGGATATTATAATAATAATTATAGTCCTGGTCCTACATTTATTAAAGCTCTAAAAGATCCGGGAATATCTAGCACAAGTTATAATTGGTATCTTGGTGGATATGTGTATGGAGTTGGCAATGGATATATTGATGAAAATAGTGCCAGACAAGAACTTGATCCACACAACCTCTCTGCAAATCGTAGAGCAAAAAATAATATATTATGGAATACTCCCGTAGATCAAAACTATATTCGTGTGTATGCTAGTCACTATTATAGTAGTGGTTGTGCCATGTATGTTGATTTGAGAGATGGTAGTTGTAAGTGGGCTACTGATGCTAATATTAAACATGTTATTAGTTATCCAGATGGTAACACACAATATGTTCAAAATAATATGCCTGGCATGTGATAATCTTATATTCATTTTCAAATAAATACTTCATAACGTAGAACAAATCATGGCAATAATAGACTTAGGAAAAATCAAGTTATCGTATAGAGGTGCATGGACACGTTCCAATTATTCTCCTGGAGATATTGTCACGCTTGGTTCTCGTGATATTGATTATTTTGATGAGAGTGTAAATTATCATGATCCTAATTCCAGTCATGATGGTCCTTCTGGTGAACATAATCGTCAACTTTTTATTTTTAAAGGAAATACTCAAAAATCATCTTATCCATATATTCCGACACAGGTGGTTGCGGTTAAAAATGGTATAGCAACTACTGGAGTATCTACAAATATTGTTGAGGATGTTCTTGTTTATCTTGGACTTACCACCCAAACTTCGTATGCATTCACAATAGATGGTGCTGTTGTTCCAGGATGTTCATATTTTCACCATGATAATTTTCCATCCAATACTAAAATTGTAGGAATAACTAGTGCAGTTGAGATTGATGAATCTGATGGAAAATATGGAAAGTATACTTTAAAATTGAACAAGTATTCTGTGGGTACTGGAACAACTGAATGTGTCTCAGCAGTTGTTGGTACTAGAAGAGTTGGAAATAGATATGAAATAGCTCTGAATACAGAAGATTGGGATATATATTCTCAGGGAATGACATATTCTGGAGAATTTAGCAAATATAGAAGTTATGTTCCTGGAGATATAGTAACAAAAACACATGATGATGGACAAGTTTCTACGTATATTTGTATTACTCCTATAGGTCCTGGATCGAATAGACCAATACAAAATCAAAATTCATCTATTATTGATACGGCATTAGCAAAAACACTTATTGAAAATGCGCCAGATGGTGCTACTGATGATAGTGTTGCTGGAGTGGTAATTAAACCTGAAATTTTAGGTGAGAAGGGTAAAATAATCAATAATTGGGATCAATATACCGGTCAAGGTACTTTATCTAATATTCGTTTAGGAACGAACTCTAATTTGGGTGGATCATTCTTTGCCCTTACTCCGGACCCAGAATTTGATTGCTTGGGTGTATGGCAATCATTTATGACGAGTGATCTTGAACCACATCAAAAGGCAACATTACTTCCAAACAATCAACCAGTTGATTGGAAAGGACATCCTTATGTAAGGCAGGCAGCTTGGTCGAATATACACGTAAGTCCATATTATTGGAATGGATTGAATACTAATTTACAATATGGCAAATTTAGTCACATCCTTGGTTCAGCAGAAACTGTTGCCCCATATACTTATAAAAATACAACTAAAACTTATGATTCTCTTATATTGAGAATGCAATGGTTTAATGAAGGAAGGAAGGCATATATTGTTACAGCAGGTAGACAATATATGATTGATGTTGCTGATCATCAACCAGCTTATACCGTTACTAGCGTTGAGAGTGCTTTAAATTATGCACAAATGCTACACTCATCTCTCCAGACAACGTTGAGTCTTAGTGTCAATTTTCCAGATACTAAAGTTTATGATGCATATTGTAGATCTGATGGTAAAAGAGTATGGATTTTGACCGAGGCATGGTCTGATGGTGTCGATACCTGGAACTTCCTCCAGTATGATATGACTAGTCCCTTTGATATGGGGACTATGACCAATCCAGTACTGGCATACGTTCAAGGTCCTGGCCGTGACGATACCGGCGGATTGGATAGGATTCCAGCAAGAGGATTTACTTTCTCTCCTAATGGTAGATTTCTTTATACTGTGGGTAGAAAGGAAAATGGTTCCACTAGAAATGGGGCCTCAACTACTGATGGCGACACCAATGCAATTTCTTTTATTTCAAAATATGATCTTCGTTTTGGTCCTTCTCATCTTGCAACAAATGGTGGTTTAGGAGCAAATACTGGTGCATGGAATGTTGCAGGAACTTTTTCTCAGACCTCTGCAGCATTGGCAGAAGGTAATTTGAGATTTGGAAATGATGGGACGGCAGATGAATTTAGAATTGATAACATTCAATTCTCTACGGATGGCCTTACATTATATGCACTTGGAACTACTGACGATCCAGATGCCACACATAATCGTTTAGATAATAAAAAAAGAATATTGTCATGGAATTTGGGCAAACCATATGACGTACTGAGTATTATTGATAAGGAAGTTATAATTGATAACTTTTCTTACGCTAATCCTATTGGTGCAATGTGGGTCGGTTCTTCTGGAGGATCTTCATATAAGAAAACCATGGAGAGATTAGTATTAATTGAAGAATATGATGAGGCTACTCCACAACAAGTCATATGGGGTGGATATGATCATGATAGCGATTATGCCCGTGATTATGGTGATTCTGGACATCATGTTCCACCAGGTAATAATTATCTTTCTGATAATAATAATGAATGGGAGTATAGTAGAGTTGTTCAAAAATATCAGGGAGGAAAACCATGGCATCTTCCTAATGATATTAAATTTGAAGATCATCATTGGAGATGGAATACTTCTAAACAAAAGGTGACTGAATCTGCATTTAGTAAAATACATTTTGTTGATGGTGAGGGAAATACCAAGTCCCTTGGAGGAGCATATTCTTATGATAATGATCGTATTCAAGCAGGTGGGTATAATTATCCTTCTGGTTACACTGGAGAATCTACTGCACCAATTGATGTAGAATTTCTTTCTGATGAGACTCCTGGATATGGTAATAGTCTTTTTGATGACTCATTAGAACCAAGAACAAAGATTATACAATATTTACGTTTCCATCATTGTGTATGGACACTCCAGAGTAATGGTATAGTTTCTTTTGCGGGAGATTTATCTAATGGTGATCATAGTCTTCTTCCTTATGGAACAGATGAAAACTTAGCGGTTTTTAATGGTAGACATGAAATAGCAAGAGATGTATTTAAGGGAAGATCGATAGTCAAACTCTCTGGATTCCAAGATTCTACTAGAACTAACAATTCTTATGAAGGAGCTATATATGCTCTTGATGAAGCAGGTGAACTGTGGTCATGGGGAGCAGCAAGGTTAGGTCTTCTTGGTATTGGTTCGGAAAATATTACTTTATCACAACAAAATTATGCAGGAATTACAACCACTGGTGATAATGGAGGTTTTAGTGCTCCGGATAATGTAGATGACATTCAGTCGAATGCTCCTTGGTGCCTTGGAAAAGAAGCTTTTGGTGGAAGGAAGGTTGTAGATTTTGAGGTTTCTGCTAATTTCATTGTAATTGCAATGGATGATCATGGTGACATATGGACATGGGGAAATAATACTCAAGGCGAACTTGGTTTCCCTACAATGGAAGGATTTGTTAGTACTGCTTGTGCTCGTAGGCCACAACTAGTCACTTCTCCTTTGGGGTATAGTTTTCAAGGGGAAGGTCTTGATGCATCAACAGCAGTTAGAACCCAATATATTACTGGATCTAGTGGAAGTACCTATGATATGGAAATTCTTGAAGGTGGTACCAAGGTCAAAAGGCGTGATAGTACCGGTGTTGGTCATGATGCTGGAGTATCTGTGAATGTTGGATATGCCCAGACAGTTGCTGTTTCTGCCTCATTCGATACTATAGATCAATATCAATATTTTGGATTAGATGATGTGGTTGCAACAGGAAATGCTTCTGGTAATACCGATCATATTGATTATATGTGGTATGGATATGGTGGTGGAGGTAGTGATTATGGAGATCTTTGGATATGGATGAATGGTTCCAGTATTACTAAGGTTGGAGAATATAATCATAAATCTGTCATGAGTATTGTTTATGATCCCAATGATGGATTTGTCAATTGGTATCTGGATAAGGATGGTGATGGTATTAGTAATCGTCTCATCTACAGAAGAAAGAAAGATGTAGTTAGTGGGGAATATGATACACTCTTATATCCTTCGTTTGGAATGTATGGTGCAACTAGTGGTGATGGTACTACCACAACTGTAGGAAGTATGTATGGAGAAGCTGCGAGAGGAATTTCTAATATTCAAATTACCGATAGAATTGTTAGAAAGACCTGGAAAGATTATGGTGGAATTCAGAAATTTATTGTTCGGGGCGGAGGTTCATGGCCAACTACTGATGATATTGGATCTAGTTATATGATTCTTGACGGACAAGGATATTTGTGGAATACTACTGGCCAGGACCTCGGCTGCGCTATGTCAGGTGATGGTGATCTTTGGGAAATTGATGTTGAAGGATTTACTAGAGGTAATTTGGCAAATACTACAGCTATAGATGAAGGTGATAGCTTCACTGCTCCTGGCCTCACAGGCACCCACCAATATTATGCACTTTCTAGAAAAAAACTTCCTGGTAGATATAGTGCTGTTAAAACGAATTCTAATAGTAACCCATATTCGATAATGAGTAATCTTTCTGTCGGCCTTCAAGGTAGAATCAATAATATTTGGAGAACCGGTGTCACTGATAATGGAACACTAATGTCTGTTACCGGCATCAGCACTAACTATGGTGGAATTGGAGAAACTCATAGTGAAACTTGGTATATGGGTTATAATACTAATTACCAAGCTACTACATCAACTACTAATACTCAACGTCTACCTGTACAAGTAAAAGCAAGTGGAATTTCCGGTGGTAATAGAAATGCTATAGATCATAATGTTGGAACCAACAATGTTGATCATAATGTATATTTGCAGGATATTGTGATGGCCTCAAGTGGTGGAGGAATTGCTGGTGTTGGTGCTGTTAATCAATCTATAAATTTTGTTATGGATAAGCATGGTTATCTCTACGCATTTGGTTATAATCAGTACGGGGTATCTGGAACCAGTGTAAATCAAAATAATTCTGTTTCTTCAGATGCTAATAATATTACATATCAACATGAGTCACTTGATAATAGTTGGCCTAGGGTTTATACCCCAAATCATATGCAAGGTAAGTGTATAGATTTGGTAGTCTTTGGTGAACACTATAGTACTACATATGTTGATTATAATAATGCTGCGGTAGCATTGTTCCAATTTGATGATGCAAGTTTGCTTTGGTGTGGTGAGAATAATCCTTCCAGTAATTCATATGCATATCATGAACTCATGGGAAATATTGGTATTAGTATTATGAAAACTTTATCAGGATTCCACTAATTTAGAATACATAGGAGAATTTAGACATGACTAGAAAAGTAGTATCGGTTTATGATTATGGATTTATTTGGCCTTCATTGCCTGTTCCTATGTTGGGGGAGGATCTTGTTATAAATGAGGCTCAAACAATTCCTTCCGGAAATAAAGACCCTAGAGTCATTGAGGAAAATAAACCTATTTTTCTGTGCAACCAATCTGAGTGGATTGGTGTAACATCTACTCATGACGGAAGATGTGTATGCACTAGTTATTATTCGGTTTCAAATCAATTTGATATTGAAAGTGTCACCGAAGATAATATTACTAATAAGAAATTAACTTTAGAAGATTATAATTTTTCTATTTGTACGGGATTGACTTCTGAGTTTAGTCAACAAATTTTTGATACTAATCGTGAGATTGCGACTAAATATAATGAGGATGAAAACTATTTGGAATATTTGGGATTGCCATCTTTGCCTGTAGGGGTGGCCAGTACATCGTCTGTTGGTATAGCAAGCACTTAATAACAAAGAAACATGAGATTACACGGAGCAATAGATTTAACTCAAATCAAGCAGCATTGGAGGGGAAAATGGGATCCTTCGGTATTTTATAAAATTAATGATGTTGTTAAGTATCGTGGCCAATCTTTTGTATGCGTCACCACAGATCTTTATGAGGATAGAAGACGTGGTTATGAATATAAACCAACAGAGTCTGGTGGAGTATGGAAGACATTCAGTCATGGGTATTTGGTTAGAGGAACATGGGAATGGAAGTCGGAATATTATCCAGGAAATATTGTAAAATATAATGGAGACTGGTATCTTTGCGAACAATACAATTTTGGTGGCCATCCGATTTATGAAGATGGTGGATTGTCGAATAAGTGGAGATTGATTGCATCGACAGATCGTAATAAGTCATCTAATCATATTTGGATGCAGAATTATAATCCAATGGGATGGACTAAGAATCATTTTGAAAATGATTCGGTGCATATATCTCAACCTGATAATGGTATGATGACAATTGATGGGAACTATTGTCCCACTAATTTTGGATTATTTGGTGATTTCTCTACTTATGGTTCTTTTGGAACACAAAATAATCAAAGAAGTCCCCGAGGTGTTAGACCAGGATTTAATTTCTGGGACTATTATGATGGAAATTCTCCAGGAGCTTCATTGACTGGTGGAATGCCTAAATGTATTCAAATATGTAAAGCTTATTATGGTACATATTATCTATTTGATAATGGTGAACTTTACTCTGTAGGTTATAATGGGTATGGTCAATTGGGAGATGGAACTACAACAAATAGAAGGACTCCCGTAAGAGTTGGATATAGAATTGGTACTGATGTTAGAGGTGGTGGTAGCGAATTTACAAACAGATTTATTGTTAAGGTAGCCACTAATGAGAATACTTATTATGGTGGTACAGGTAGTAGTTATGCAACAGTATTAGCTCTTGATTCCGAAGGAGATGTATGGGCTTGGGGATATAATGCTTGTGGTCAGACGGGAAATGGGAGCATTACCACTCCTGTAACTGTTCCTACAAAAATTGAGAGAAGATTTTTTGATTATACTCCTATAGAAGATATATGGTGTATTGGTGGTGGTACTAGGTATACATGTTCCTTTGCATTGGATAAAAATGGCCAATTGTGGGCATGGGGTAATAATGATTATGGATCATTGGGTAATAATGCCGGTGCTGAGCACGATAACTCTGGATATGATGTTTACTGTCCTCGTCCTTCAAAAGTTGCTCTGGACTTTACAAAATATGGTGGTATAAAGAAATTTAAAACGATTCATGCTACTGGTATCTATAGTCTTTCAAATGTAGTGACAAATGATGGTCAGATGTGGTCATGGGGATATTCTAATTATGCAGGACCTTTGTTTGGTATTGGTGCCAACCAAAATTATCGTAATAAACCACAAAGACTTGCGAAATTGATATGGGATGAAACAAAACTTCATGGAGAGTATACTAGACAAATAGGTAACTCTATTGATATGCTTGACAATGTTGATGATTTCTGGCACTGTGGCAAAACAGATTATGAATCATTGATATTGAAAGAAAAGGGTACCGGAACCAATTATGGTATTGGTTATTTTGGATCTAATGGAGTATATACCGATCAACAAACAACATATCCTAATAGACAGGAAGCAAATTATGAGTATAATAGATATAGTGTTACTCGTCCCACACCATTGAATTTTGGTAATTTCACTGATCTTAAGATGGTACACATGGGTAATGATGGTGGCGACTCCACAAATGCGGTAATATTAAATGGTGATGGTAGAGCTCTAGATTATTTGTCTAGTTCGAATGGTGGATATGGTGCGGGTAAGGGATATTCATACGTGGATGACGCATTAGGTCGCAATAACCTGTTGCCTTGGGAAAAAGAATATGATGGCACTCTTGATACAGTAAATTCTCAAATACGTGGACCAAAAATATCTATGATGATGACTTATAATGATGTAGGAATGTTTGCTATAGCAAATAATAATAGGTTAGTATATCAGGGAAACACCATGAATCAATTGTGGCCTTCTAATTCGGATGGAAGTACGTCCATCTTTATGGGTGTTATGAATGGTTGATTTCTTTTTTGCTTCTGTGCTATAATCATAAATATCTAATATAAGTAAAAGGTAATAATTGTGCCATTGAAGAAACCTTCGGATTTTTTCGATAAAGATCCGCACGAAGAAGTTAATATTTCATCTGTCGAAATTTCGGAGGAGAATTTTGATAATGTTTTTAATGCCTTTACGAAGTATAAAACATATCTTGATGATTTTGAAACTAAATTAGATACAATAAATTTTCTTTCGGATCAACTTTCTTCACTTCAGGAACAGGTTGGCAAGACTCTTCGCAAAGAAGATCTTGATAAGGCTATTCTGTCACAACTTCTTTATGTTAATGAATCTATCAGTAGTATTGAAAATAATGTAAAGAGTATTAATGAAGAGAAACTTGATGAGATTCGTGAAGATTCAAATTATCTTCTAAAGAAAGTCGAAACTTTTATTGATGATGATATTCCTAAGCATCAAAAAAGATTAGTAGAGTTTGAATTAAAGTATGATGATCAACTTCAAAAGAGTGAAGAAGAAACTAAATTAACTCTTTCTACTATTTCTGATCTTGAAGAAGTCTTCGAGAAAACTATTGATGAGACTAAGGAGTACTTTGATAATTATGATAACCGTATTGAATATATTGAGAACTACTTAAAGAAGTCTGCACTTGGATCTTTTAAGAAATCTTTATTTGAGAAGGTTGCACGGATACGTGACGATGTTAATATTAATGAATCTAAGATTCGTAAACAGATTCGTGAAATTGAATCTGTTAAGGGAGAAATTTATAAAACCATAGAAGATTTCAAATCTGATTCTATTCAGAGTTTAATTGATAAGTATTCTGAGATAGAAGAGTTTTCTCAAAAAATTGATAGATTGGAGAAAATTTATGAAGCTATTGAAGTCAATGAACAATTTATTCGGGAGAAGGTTGAGAATGGTGAAGAGGGTAATCAAACTTCTGACCCATTAACTCCACTAGATCAAAAGTTTGCAACACTCCAAGATCTTCAGGATCATTATAGACTTTTTGTTAATCGTATTCAACAACAATTATCATCATTAGGTGGTGGTGGTGAGGTACGTTTTGAATTTCTTGATGATGTTGATAGGGATGCGATAAAACATGATGGCAAGTTAATATCTTGGGATAATACTAATAGAACTCTTACAGCTGCACCGAATATTACTGTCGGCGTTGGTGCAACAGCATTACTTGTAGAGGGTGATGTTCGTGCTACGGGTATTCTTACGGTTGGTACCGAATCAATTACTCTTAATTCTTACAGTGGCGTAATTTCATCTGGTGATGTTGAAGTCGTTAATGGAAGTGGTGGTGCAAAATATACTGGTATCGTAACTGCGGCAAGTTTTAGTGCTGGTATTGGTGGAGGAATGCTTGGCATTACTTCCACATCAATTACTGGTCCATCGGTTATTATAATTGATCCAGCAGCTATTGGTGATAATACTGGAGCAGTCAGAATTAAAGGTGATCTAATTGTTGAGGGTTCAGAAACTAAGATCGAGAGCCAGACATTAGAGGTTGCCGATAAAACAATTGGAATTGCATCGACTGCAACAAAGTTAAATGATGCTCAACTCGATGGTGCAGGTATTATTATTCATGGTAGTGATTCTGATAAGAGTTTAATCTGGGATAATTCAAATTCTAGACTTGGTTTTAATACGGATGTATATGCACCAAGATATTTTGGTGATGGATCTGGATTGACTGGCATTCTTGCTACTTCTACTATTAAGAATGATGGAAGTTTGGTTGGTTCTGCAACCACTATGAATTTCTCTACCAATCTTGATGTTGTTGTTGGTGGAAATATTGCAACAATTACGGCTAATATTGGTCTTGGAGATTTATCAAACGTAGATACATCAAATATTGGTGCAGGAGCAACTAATTATTTACTTGTTTATGATCCAACAATTCCAGGATTTAAATTTGTAAGTCCTCAGAGTCTGGGTATCAATAATGATTATAATCCAGATCCTCTCATCGATGACTTTGGTTCCTTCTGAATACTATAAATACAATATATGAAGGAATATTGTAGGTAAAAATGGCAAATAGACTTCAGATTAGAAGAGGTACCGGAGCTCCGGGTGGTGTCTTTTATGAAGGCGAACCAATATTTGACAAAACTGGCAAAGTTTTATATGTTGGTGACAGTGGTGCTGCTGGTAGTGGTGCAGGTACTGCTATTGCTAGTGGAGTTTCCTATGATACTGTCCTTGAGATGCTTACTCAGGCAGCACAAGGTTCTGCCGGGACAATTAAATTCCAAGAGAATGGGAGTAATGGAAATCATTATATAGGACTTACTGCTCCGGCATCTGTCTCTAGTAATTTTACTTTTGTATTACCTGATGGTGATGGTTCTGCGAATCAGGTATTAAAAACTGATGGCTCTGGGAATCTGGGATTCTCTACAGTCGTCAGTTCTTTTAGTATTGCTGCTGATAGTGGAACTACTGATCTTGTTAATACCGGAGAAACGATTACATTTGCCGGTACATCAAATGAAATTGAGACTACTGTAAGTAATAATCAAATACAGTTTGGTCTTCCAAATACTGTTACTGTTACCACTGGATTAAATATTAATTCTTCTCAGAAGTTAAATATAAGTGAAACTGGTATTACACAAAGAATTGGTGACTTAACAATTCAAACGAATGGTGCAGGGGATGCTACTGGGGATGATATTATTATTAGTGCCCATGATGATGTAGAAATTCAGGTTGCCGCTGGAACAACAGCAATCTATGCGACTGGTGGTGGATCAGTTAAGTTAAATAATAATGGTTCTACTAAACTTGAAACTACCAGTGGTGGTATATCTGTAACTGGAGATGTTAGGGCCGATAGAATACTTCTTGATGATAATGAACCCATTAATATTGGTCAAAGTACTGATCTAGTTATCAAACATGATGGTACTGATAATCATATTACAAGTAAACTTGATAACGATTTAAATATTGAACTGGAACCTGATGGAGGTACTCCAAAACTTTATCTTAGACCAACTACAGCACATCAAGGTATTACTTTGGGTGGTGGTAGTGGAAATCCAGTAGAACTTTATCATACCAATGCTAAGAAGTTTGAAACTACTTCTGATGGTGCTTCTGTTACTGGAGATTTATATGTAAGTGGTAACCTTAATGTTGTTGGTACTGCTGTTACATTCTCTACCGAGACTGTAAAGGTAGAAGACCGAATGATGGAACTCGGTCTTGTTGATGGTGCAGAGCCAACTTCATCCACTACATGGGAACTTGGTGTTCTCTTTAATTATCATAATGGTGGAACTGCCAAGAAGTCGGGTATAGTCTGGTTAAACAATCAGTTTGTTGGTGTTGCTGCATCTGTTACTGAAACTGCAGATACCGGAACCGCAAATCCTCAGGTTACGATTGACACTTTTGCACCAATTGCTGCTAGCGATCTTTACTTGGGTGGCACTGCAGCTTCAAACCAGATAATAAATAGCAGTGGCGAAGCTGTTAACTTAATCTTTGATGGAGGATCTTATTGAGTATGTCTTATGAATTTAGTATTGAATATGGTGATGTCATTAAAGCATATCAAAATAAAATAAATGATTTAATGAATCAATTGATTACTGCAGAAGCAAAAATTATTGCATCTGAGAAAGTAATGGAAAATCTCTCACAAAAAGTTGAGGAATTGGAAAAGCAACCAAAAACAAAAAGAACCTCAAAAAGTAATGATTCTGTAATTGATTACAATAACTAAGGAATTAACTAATAATGGCTAATATATTCAAACCCAAAAGATCTAGTACTGCATCCTCAGTTCCAACGACTAGTAATCTTGCAGATGGGGAATTAGCTGTTAATAGTTCTGATAAAAAGATATATCTTCGTGATGGTTCCAATATTATAGAAGTTGCTAATTATACTGGACCAGGTGGAATATCAACTGATGCACAATTATTGGATGGTTTAGATAGTACTCAGTTCTTAAG
>MDSZ01134216.1_pt1 | contig 20935 bp, 16 predicted proteins | sample 811201 | NCBI WGS metagenome assembly MDSZ01 (sample SAMN05326647, study PRJNA326480) | marine metagenome | isolation source: seawater | place: Indian Ocean: North | collected 2010 | reverse complement strand
TTCTGTATCTCCTGTAGGGATAAACTGTTCTTTACCTTGAAATTCTTCTGGCTGAGATTTTTCTTTTAGCAAAGTGTAAGCGTCTTGAATTAATGCCCAAGTAGCAGGGGGGCATTTTACTACTTTATAGCCATTTGGAGTTAGTTTTGGCAAGTCATCTACATTATTATATTCTTTTGGTTTGTTAAAAAAAAGATTTTGGTCACGCACATTGTCCCATGAATTTTCTCGCCACCACGAAGTAATAATATATTTTTTTCCTTTTTTTATAGGCATACCTTCATGCATTGAATCATTTTGTACGAGACCTTCAACCATGTTTTTCCAACTCAAGGCCATTCCTTTTTGTGGTGTAACTATTCTGTTTAAATTGACAAAGTTTGTACCTCCTCCTTCAAAGTCATCGTTTAAATATATCATCAGGGTATCAGTTCGGTTTCCAGAATGTAAACAATGTTTTTCTATTGCTGGGCCTGAAAAAAAATCTTGGTGCGGCTTGAAGTACTGACCCTCTTCGTAAAGTTGACCTTGTAGATGCTCTCCTTTAGATAATTCAATTCCTAAAAAATCAGCAATTTTTTTATGGAGCGATTGTACCTTTGGGTCTTTGTGGTTGAGATTGCAAGTGCTAGAAGTTCGAGTGTCGGATATTGTGCTTAATTGTTCTCCTCCTTCTACTACAGAAGATGGTGAATGATTTTTATCAATCATATCAATAAAATAAGCACACTCCTCTTTTGTTAAAAAGTTTAGAGTTTCTTTCATTAGATTAAATTTTTATAAAGATAAATATATTTCAATTAGTCAGCTAAACATTCAGCGCAATCACCAAACTCATCATAAGAGCTAAAGTTTCCAGTGTAGGATGTATAGTTATATACCGTATAGCAAACTCCTGCATATTTAATTACCATACCTGGATTAAGGTTTCCATCATCTACCACTCTTAAATTTGCTCCCCCTCCAGTACAGTAAAATAAATCATATGAACCAGCTGCTGAAGGCACAGGTGTTGGAGTTGTAGGTACAGGCACTGGCACAGGCACAGGCACAGGAGAAGGTGCTGTAGGCGTTGGTGTTGGAGCTGTAGGCACGGGCGTAGGCGCAGCAGGCACTGGTGTAGGCGCTGTAGGTGTAGGCGGAGTAGGGGGCGTAGGCGGAGTAGGCGTAGGCGTAGGCGTAGGCGTAGGCGTAGGCGCAGCAGGCACTGGTGTGGGTGTGGGAGTTGGAGCCGCACAAGATTGTGCTGCAAATAAAACACCAGAAATTTGTTCTCTAACAATAGTTTGGTCTGAATACCACCCGTTAGGTGCTATGTTAGTTAAATCTTGGTCGGTGTACACAACTGTTGCGTTAGCAAAACTTGCTGCATCAAAATAATATGTTCCTGTTGTTGCCATTTCTTTATTATTTTATGGGCATGTATTACAATTAGCGTGAAAACTTGTAGGAACTATTTGCGCTCCTCCACTTGCAATTGCATTAACTGCCCAGCATTGGTTATTCCAAACCAAAGCTTGTCCTATATTTAAAGACTGAGTAATTTCTACATCAGTCAAACTGCCCGTTGTACAATGTCTTAATTCATAATAATATACTCCAGGTGTACATTCAGTACAATCCGCATATTCTGTGTATATACTAAAAGGTTGTCCAGATATGCTTGTTGTTTTATTTAAAACAGTATAACAATTTCCATTGTATCCTATTACCATACCGCTATCTAAAAGACCATCATCATAAACTTGTAAGTTTCCTGGAGCTCCACTACATAATTGCAAATCCCACACTTCTGTACCAGCAGGAGTTGGAGCGGTATTACAAACCCCTGATAAATCAATATTAGAAACTGTTCCTTGATTAGTCATTTTAAATATTCCTGAAGATAATCCTGACCCACTATTAGCTGCTCTTACACCAAAGTATTTATCATTACCCTGGAAAGGAACTTGAAGTAATTGGTCAGAATAAAATACAGTGCTATTAGCATAAACATCTGAATAACTTGAAACAGCAGCATATACATAAGTGTCTGTTAAAGGACACGAAGGAGGGCTTGTAATTGAACCGAAGCTTTCTATAGGCCAAGCATAAAAAGTTGGACTGGGTGTTGGTGCTACTGGAGTAGGAGTTGGTATTGGAGTACATCCTGTACAAGCATCTGATAAGCTTGTGTTTGAATAACATAAGCTAATAGCTGAAGAAGAGCTTCTATAGTCCCAAATTAAATATAAATTCTGTCCTGAAGTGGGCATAGTAAACTCTGCATAAAACTGTTCAGGATTAGATTGAGAAATAATCGGGGTAGCATTACTGGCATTCAATAATAAGGAGTCAATTGAAGTTCCGTTATTTTGATAAACAGTGTCTGTTCTTAAATACTTTAATTTATTTGTGTTTGCATTAAAATTAAAATTATCAAACCCTTCTTTTCTACTTATAATAGATACGGTGGCATTAGCCCCTGGTATAACTCCCCCTCCTTCTTTTCCTGTAATTACGCTATACTGAGAAACTACAGGGTTAATAGTGCTTGTAGAAAACTCTACTCTTTCAGAATGCAAAGGAGAATTATAGCTTCCCGAGCTCCACCTGTATTCATTTGTTATATACTGTTCGGCATCAGCATTGCTAGTTACACATACATTGTAAATGTTTATAATTTCAGATTGTGGGCATTCAACATCTACTTGAATAGTATCAGATGTTAAAGAGTCTGTAGTAACAGTAATATCTACTGTATTTTCAGCTACTGAGTTTTTATTAAAAGTTAAAACACCACTTGTATATACTGTTCCAGTTGAGTAAGTTGCTCCATTATAAACAGCTGTAATAACATATCCTGTTCCACTTAAGGGCACTTCGCTAGTCTGCTGGTTTGAATTTAGTTCGGTCAACAAAAGGTCGCTTGACTCAGTAAGTATGTCGTCATCTCCCTCAAAAGGTATGGTATATCTTATTTCTGTTTGCCCTAAAAATTCAGTAAGGTCTACACAGTAGTTAAAAGCTACACCTGGCTCAAGAGTAATAAACTTATTAATACCACAGTTTACACATTCAGCTAATAAGGTGCCTGTTGATAAACTTGTGGCTAAAACATACTCATTCATATATGGGTCATAACCGCCCAACTTTTCTGTATCAAAAGCCTCTATAAATAAATCTCTAAACCATCCTCTCATTCCATACTGAGATACAATTTCTAGCTGTTCGTTTTGAGCGCTAGAGCCCATCAGGTTTATTACAACTCCTCTTTTAGCATCAGTAAAGTATTTATTTTTACCCCACGTAGCAAAACTTTCAGGATTTTTGCTTATGCCATATTCTTCTATTCGGGTTATTTGAGTTCCCAAAACTTCGGGGACAGATGTTAAAGCGCCACCTCCTGAAGCGTCACTAAGTAAGTTTTTACCAGCTAATACATAAGATATTTTATCTTCTTGTAAAACTAAAACGTCTGACTTTCTAGAGTGTAGCTTTTGAATAGAACCAAAAATTTCTTCTAAACTTTTAAAATTAGATAGTCCTAAATTAAATTCGTTTAGTTTATTTACATTAGTTTCATCATTAAAAACACCACTATATGTAATATCAGCAAACCTGTGAGCTTCTTTATATTCTTGAGTAGATGTAGAAGTTACTCTTTCTCCGTAGTTTAAAGTCTTTCCTACAATAGAGTCTAAAATTTTATAACTTTCAACGCCATTTCCAAAAGCATAAACGTTTGCAAACTCCGTATCTACTATTGCAGAAACACTATCAGTTTGGTTTTGAATATTTCCTTGGTGATGTCCGTTTTCGTCTATTGCAAAAGATAAATGGTTTTCGTACCAAATATTTGGAGAAGCATCTTGTGGTATTGTTTCAAAAGTAACAACAGATTCAGCTCTGTAAACTTGTATTTCTGCCGTTATACTAGACCTTCTTTTATCTCGTGAAGCTACTCCTCCACACCTCTGTGTTCCTGTAATTAAAAGGTATAGTCTATTTGAAGTTGTATCTCTATAAAACCTATAATAATTTGTGTTTAAAGAAGTGCTTATATCTGTACTAGGAGAAGTTAAATCTGGGGCAGAAGCTTGAGCTAAGTAAGCCTCAACGCTATTCACTATGGGGGCTCCATTTGCTCCTACTTCTGTAGTAGCATTATTAAAAACTAAAGCTATGTTGTCGCCATAAAACCAATCTGACATATTGTTATAATCAGCAGAGGCTACTAAATCTACATCTATTTGATTTATTCTTCTTTCACACGCGCCATTACCACTTCCTGGGCCTAACCTCTCTTGTCGTATGTTCATTGTAATCCTAGTTCCAGCTGGCACATCATAGTCAAGATATTGCCCTGGGTTGGCTGGGTCTTCTACGTTCATAGGATAAGCCATAAGAGGGTAAGCGCCAGCTGTATTTGTTCTGACATATTCTGTGCCAGGAGCTACAATTGAGTTGTCATTTTTAACTGTAGAAAAATTACTAGGATTCAACCTCATGTAAGTTCCCGCTATAGCTTTAACTTCATTTCCTGAATCATCTACTAAATCAGGCAAAAAATCCGAGGTTTGTGGCGTTTTTTCTAAAACAGCGGTTTCTACACATCTTAATACTGGGCCTTGACTATCTGATTTTACTATAAGCCTATCTCCTTCTTGAACTTTATTGGCGCTTTCTCCTTCTAATAAAAACCATATAAAATTAGTCCCTGGCTGTTGGTAGTATATGTTAGAATAAATAGTATCATATGTATCTTCAGAAGGTTTTATTACAAACTTATATCTTGTAGCCCAGTTTGGAGCTAACTGCTGAACTGGTATAGTTACTTGTATTTTATTTTTGTTTACAGAATTAGCACATGGAATTTGGACAGTATTGCTTGGGCTTACTAATGCGGTAGATGACCTGCCGAATTCATCCATATATACTATTCCCATTTCATAACCTCTGTTGCTATGAAGGCTTAAAGTATTGCTAGTGCCTTGATATTCAGCCGAGCTAAAATTAATGTTGTAATATTCATATGCGGTATTAGAACTATCAACGTATTTCATTGCTATCATAACAAGTCCAATAGTGTTGCTTCCAGGAGTAGAAACTATACTAATTGGCTGCCCATCTGCTGTAATACCACTTGCAGTCTTTGTGTATGTTCCCAAAGTAGATGGTAGAGCACAATTCAATTGGTCTGTTAATGTTGTTCCATTACAAGCATTGCCTACAGTTTGTATGTTTGTCGAAGTCCCTATTTTTTCAATAAAATCTGTGCTGGTAGCTAAAGAATATACATTAGCAAAGTCAGTAGGCAGAGTGTATTCAAATATTAAATCAATAGAGGATGTAGTTGCTCCAGGAGTGTTTCCTGAAAAAGACTCATGCTCAACTCTGAAATCTAAACTTATAACCGCTCCCTTTTTAAGAGTGACATTAGAAAAATCCAAAAAAACAACGGGGTTGTTTACCACAACAGTTCCATCAATACTATAAGAATAAGGGCCAACAGTAGATTGTAATGTTTCTACATCTATTACATCTGAGCTTAAAGATGCTATAAACTCTAGTTTTAAAGGGTCGTTATATTTATCTTTTAAATCATATCCATCTTTGTAATTACCGTACATAAGTCTATTACCCATAACGGTTTGAGATTGTGCCACTTTTGGCACATTATCATAGAGTCTTAATATTTCAGATTCAGGTAAAAGAGTAAATATTTTGCTGTCATCAAAAGTAAAAGTATAATTATTAAAGTCAGCATATCCTAAATTACTTTTATTAAATGTTTCTATTACTTTTATAGCAGAGGTAGTAGATTCTTTAAAAAGCAACTGTATATCTTTTACTAAAGGCCCACCAGCATTAAATGTTATTACCACAGCGTTTTTGCTGTTTTTCATTCCCTCGTTTAAAAAGCTATTAAAGCTAAAATTAAAAGTTCCAGGGTCAAAAGCATATTGGCTAAATTGAGAGGTTGCAGAATATTCTCCATTAACATATCTATACCTATATGCAAAAGTAATAAACCTCTCTTCTAAAAAATTGTCTTGTTGTCCAGGTACGTTAAGAAGTCTAATACTAGGAGCTTCAACGGGTGGTCTTTTAATAACCAATAATTCTTCTGCGGATATTTGGTCTATGTTGTTTACAGGAACATCGTAATTTTGATTTATATTTATAAACCTAGGAGGATTTAGATTATCCGTAAAAAACAATAAGTTCTCAACTAAATTTATCCCTGTAATTAAGTTGTTAGAATTAAAATTTAAAGTTGTAGCACTATCGCTTCCGTCATTAATACTAATAACATGATAAGTTAAATTACTGGTATGAACATTATAGGATACTATTAAATCTAGCTTTTGAGGAACTCCCAATGGAAAAGCAGGGTCGTGAACAAACCAATATATTCTTTGGTTCGCTCCATCTTCAAAAGCACCAATACATCTAGCGGCTAAACTGGTATCTACCCCAGAAAAAGCCAGTTGTGTTAATACTGAATTACCTTTAGAATTTTCTACAGAACCGATTTCAGTATCTTCTGTTGAGCCAAGCCTTACATTTAGAGCATCTATATATTCACCATTAGGAAGAAGCCTTTCATCAAGGCTCTTGTTCATTCTTCCTTTAATAAAATTTCTCTGAAGATTTGCCATTCTATTTAATCCACTTATTCTGTCCTCGAATGTTCATTAACAATCTCCCTGGATGAATATTGCTTAATCTAATTTTTGCATTTCTTAATAAAGAAGCTTTGTCTTTTCTAGCTCTATTTATTATATATTCTTGTACATTAAACTTGTTGTTTAGTAACGCATATCTTATATATGCATATAAATATTCTTCAAACAGCTTATTTACTGAAACCTTAGAATCATCTCCGTTTTCCATCCCGTCTGAAATATACTCTAAAACGCAATTTTCATTAAGCATTGTGGAATCAAAATTTATAACGCCAGCTTGTTTATCTATTCTAAAGGTGGGGTTTATGTTTGCTGTTTCAGTATTCAAACCATAACGAGCGCCAATAGTATAATCTGCATACCAATTTGCTTCTGTGTCGGGCGGAACTTGTTCGTCAGTATTCTCTTTGTTTAAATAGATGCTTTTTTGTTTTCCATTTAGTCTTTCAGTATCTAAGGTAGAAGTGTCTGTTTCTACTGTTCCATCAGAGTTAAATGTTAATGTGCCTCCACTTCCCTGTAGATATGACTGTGCAGAGTTTACTTGAATGTTTTCGTTTAATGGTCTAAGCCATCCATCTTTATATAACGACAATCTAATCCAATTTACATAATCACTTGGAAGCGTAAATATCAAATTATCATACACTGTAAGTTCTAAAGCTTTAATTTCTTTAAAAGCATCATAGTTTAACTCTTGTATACCTCTTTTTGCGTGAAATAATATTTTATATCTTTCTTCGTTGTTTATCACAGAATGATTACCATGATACATCAACTCAAAATTATTAACGATGTCTTCTAAAGAAACATATTGATAGGAACCCCAATTAGTGTTTTTGGGGTCTACTCCTCCATTTTCGTAATATTGGTATTGAGATAAATATGCCATATTATTGTTCTTTTGTTTCTTGTTGTTCTAATGCTTGACCAAATTGTACTGTGCTTATTTCTCGTATAGAAAGTCCTGCGTATTGTAATATTCTAGCTACTAAATTATTTACATCATCTTCAGGCAGCTCAAAATCTTGATAATCACTTTGTGATTGGTCAAACAAAGGCTCTCCTCCCGACAAACTAACGTAAGTCCATTTTGGGTCTTTCGGATACCTTATGTATTGTGACACCACCCTCCCAACTGTGTTTATTGTGTCAGGATATAATGTTAATGAGTCTGCTTCTAAAGTGTACGCTGGAAAAGTTGTGTTGGGTGTTGTAAGCATAGACTTATTAAGCATTGTTATTTTACTGTGAGTAACAGGCTCTGCTTCATTTTTTAAATCAGCTGGCCTGTAAATTGCATAAGTAAGGGGGGATGTGTTTAAAAGAGCTGGAGAAACTTCTAACTGGGTTTCACTTGTAATAGTAGTGACTGACAAGTTAGAAACATTTGCAGCATTAATCATTACTGAAACAATATCACCAACAGCGACCCCAGCTGTTTGAAAAGTTGCAGCAGAGTCAATCAAAGTATTTGCTCCGCTAGTTCCTGTGCTTGTGCCTGACGCTATAATTTTACTATAAATTAAAATCTTATTTAAAAGATAATAATCTGAATTTGTTGTAGCTAATGTAGGTACAGTGTATATATTAGTGCTTGCGTTAGCTAACGTTCCTGTAACGGAAAATGTGTCTATAACCTCTTCATATCCCTTTCTAATATCAGCGTATCCAGTCCCTGAAACTCTAGCGTTTTCTTTATTTATTTGACTATTGTATGAAATAAAATATTCGTCAAAAATATCTAACTGAGCTTGTTTGGCAAAAAGATTAAAATCAGCTGGAGATATGTAGCCGTAATTATTCTTGTTTAGTATTGCTAAAACTGTATTTCTAACAGCATTTATCATCGCTTACTTTTTGTACAAAGATAAGCAAAAAAAAAGAGGTCATTAAATTTGACCTCTCTTCAAACCTTGTAGTTTAATAATCATTTTCCAATAATCCCTCTAACATCTTTAGGTGTTCAAGACCATCATCGCTTTGAAGATATGATGAAACAATATAAAGAGGGTCTTCACCATAAGGTACAGTTAACATCTTCTTTTTATTGTTAGCAGTATTAAACCATACTTCCTTTCTTTTGTTCCTAAAACTTAAGAGTGAATTATCAAAAAACAATTTTACTTTTGATTGAAGCTTTAACATAGGGTCATTAACTATCTTCATAAACCCAGCAGGGTCTCTTTTAACATACACCAAAATATCCCTACGAAGTTCTGCTGTAGTAACTCTTGTTGTATCAATTCCTAATAATACTCTCCCTATATTTTCAACTTGAGATACAGTTAGCTTGCGCGCTTCAATAAGTGCATCGACCTCTAAATTAAATTGATTTACCTCATCAGTGGCATCTTTTTCTTCGTTTACCTCAACAAACTTTTTTCCGTTTAAAGGGTGATAATGTAAAAACTCTTGTAAAACTGGATTGTCTTTAGGCACTCTTAAAAAACCATCTTCAAATATAACAGGTTCCATAACAATATTTCCATCTTGTTCATCTTCAAAAGGAGATTTTTGATTACGGGCATATCTAAGAGTTCTATTTGTGCCTTGAACTTCGTCAAAGTATAAAAGAGGGAATCTTCTTGAATGTCTAGTGGGCAGCATAAAAGATAAAGGCGCTGCATTTCTGGTGAGTTTGTAGACTTTGTCTACGAATGTTTTATTTTTCATTATATAAGATTTAATTAAATTTAAAAAAAGGGAGGTTTTTACACCTCCCTAATATAATACTACTCTTGGAATAAGAAGAAGTTGTTTGCACCTAAAGTACATACAGCTCTCTCAGACAAAAAGTTGACCTCCATAGCGTCTAAGCTTGAAGTAGCAGCTCCACCAGCAGAACCTGTAATCCAGGTTTTGTAGCGTCTGTCTTCAGTTTCAGAAGCTCTGTAACGAACATGAAGGAATGGTCTCTTAGCGTTTTTACCAAGTATTTGGTCATAAACAGTAGTTGAACCAGCAGGAACTAACAGCCCGTTTACACGGCCTGAGCCAGCTCCAGTCGGAAGACCACCTCTCATTGTTGGGTCATTTAGATATTTCCAGTCAGACTTGTAAAAGTCATAACCTCTTCTAAATCCTGTAAAACCAAGATTTAGAGCCATATCTTTATCGTTATCAAATAGTCCGTATGAAGTTCCATTAGCACCATAAGAGTTTTGAGCGGCTAACATATCATCTATATCAAAGCTAAAATCTCTATCAACGAAAATTACGTTTTCTTCGATAGAACCTTGCTTATCTAATCTTGAAATAATAGCGTCAAAATCAGCTAATGTGGTTGGATTTCCTCCACCCCATACATTTCCTCTGTTTTCTACTACATAGAAAATACCTTCAGAACCTTTATTACCTACATCTCCTGTAGTTGCAATAGCTCCTGAAGCTGCTTCAGCAGGAACTGCTTCAATCATTGCAGTTTCTAGATAGTCGTCAAAACGCAATCTAGTTTCATGCTCAGACTTTAAATACCATAGGTATCCAGTAGCTCCGTTTTCTGTAGTAACTTCTACCCATCCAATTTGGGCCATATCTGAACCACTAACAGCATATTTATCTTTAATGATAATAGGAGAGTTAGAGAAGATAGTGTCATCAGCCTCTAAAGAACCTGACATTCCAGATGTACCTTTTCTAAACTCTGAGCCATAAATAAATACTGTCCTTGTAAGTCCAGTTCCACCAACTTGTCCGCCAGCTTCGTAGTAAGCAACGTCAAAAGTTCCTGCCGCAGTATCTACCGCAGTAACGATACCTTTGTTCATTCCTGAACCAGCGTTATCAGAGATAACAACTGTTTGTCCTACTCTAATTGCAATGCTTCCAGTACCTGGTACAAGAGTATCATTTACTGTGATAGTTGCAGTGTCAGCCGCAGCTGATGCTCCTGATGCACAATTGGTATATTTAGTGTGTAATCTTCCTTGCTCAGCCCATTTGATAAGGTCAGAGTTAGAAGGCATTTCGGCTCCTACCATTCTTAAAAATCCAGAAATAGTACGATTGCCGTATCTTTCAAATTCCTTTTCATAAGTATCAGGTAGATACTGATTCAAGAAATCAAAAGTAGTGATATAATTTGAAGCCAAGGGGACTTGTTCCGCACTTGGTTGTAAAGCAAACCCTGGGGTTGCTTGAACTGCTCCAGCCATAATGTTAAATTTATTTTTTTGTTATACTTCTTATTTTTAGGCCTCTGCCCGAATCAGAGCCGACTGACCTTATTTTCATTCCCCCTTTATTAGTAACCTCTGGGGCTCTACGCTCACTCATATTTATGTTTTTAGTTTTGCGTAAAACATCTTCAGTTGCTTCTGATTTGCCTTGTTCGTAAAAAAACTTGGCAAATTTATCAGGGTTCATTGCAATTGCTAAAGCTCGGTGATAACCAGGCGCATCTTTTACAAACCCTTTATCATCCAAAAACTTCGTTATAAAGTTCATGGGTGTTTCTTGGTTTTTTTTGATTGCCTCTTTATCTCCAGGCGAGAACGTTATTGTTTTATCGTCAAGCACGAAATCAAAACCTTTGAAATCATTAGAAAACACCTCGTTGGTCTTTTTTAAAAACCAACTGCGTTTTAGCTCGTTCTCTTTTTCTTGAGATTTAGCAGATTCTAAGTATTGCCTATATTCAATTAATTCCTCATTTGCTTGAGAATCAACAGCCGAACTTGACTCAAGAGGCTGCTTATACAATTCCTTTTGCTCATTGAAAAACTTCTTTGCTTTAGCAATAGTTCTTTTCTTTGCTAATTTTACTTTTTTGATAACCGATTCTTCATCTACTTCTTCATCATATGAATAGTCTTCCATTAATGAATCAATATCTTCAGGGTCTAAACCCTCTCCTTCAGTTACTGTTAAGTATTCCCTTAGCAAAGAATCAGGAGTCATGGAGTTAAAGTCTTTTTGCAAACGCGCATAGTCTTCAAATCCTCTTCCTGTTTCTTTTTTATACTTTAGGTAAGCAGCAACATCTTCTGGCAATTCCTCTGCGGCTTCACGCTCTTGAATTAATTCATCAAAAGAATTGATTTGCTTACCGTATCTTTCTCCAATATATGTAAGAACTTGGTCTTCGGAAAGCTGTGGGGTTTGCTCCTCAACTTTCTCTTCTTTTACTTCTTCTTTTACTTCTTCTTTTACTTCTTCTTTTACTTCAGGGGTGTCGTTAACGACACTCTCTTCTGGGGTATCTAAATCTAAAGTGGTCTGTGTAGACTCTGTTTTTTCCTCAGATACTTCGTCATATTTTTGCTCATGCTTTTCTAAGAGCTCCTGCTCAACTTCTTGAACAGATTTTTGTTCAGGCGCGTCTAGCGCTCTTACTTTTAATTCCATTAGATATAATTTAGATTACAAAGTTATTAAAAATATAAATGCACTTTTTTGCATTATCTGGGCTCAAATTCTGCTAAATCAAATCCATCCAAACTATCCTCATTAGACTCAAATTTTTTGGGTGGAAGATTATTTTTTCTTTGAGATATTAATTGTGATTGTTCGCTGTTTTGCTGACTTATCCTGTCGCTTTTGGCTTGTTCTCTAGCACCCTCTCTAAAAGCTAAAGCTTCTTCACTTACATTCCTAAGCTGTAGATTGTATTGAAACTCCTGTTCCATTAACTGAGCTTTTAGCTGAGCTTCATTTTTATTTTTCTCAATTTCAAAAGCTACTTCAGCTTGTTTAACTTTCATTTTAGACTCGCCTTCAAGTTTTATTTTTTCAATAGCCAATTGTGCAGCCATCTCTTGTGACTTAAGTTGCTGTTGAGCAGTCATAGCTTGTTTTTGCATAGCCATTTTTTCATCACGCTCTTGTTTAGCTATTCTTTTTACTTTTAGAAGTTGGTTTGCTAGTTTTATGTTTTTAATCTCTCTGATGTCTATTGCATCCTCTAAATTAATATCTCCTTTAGATAAAGCCATTTGAATATTTTGTTCTAGCATAGCTTTTTGTTCTTCGTCAGGAGATAACTCTATAAAAATACCAAAATCATATATATAAAGGTCTGTAATTTCACTAAGTATACTTACGTTGTATTTGCCTATTTTATTAACGAAATCTTCTTTGAAGTCTGCGTATTCTAATATATCAGCTATTCTATAAGTAAGCGCTTCTGCTAAAGTTCTGTAAATATAAAGACTGCCATCTAGTATATGCCTGGTTGCAGTATTAGAATTTAACGCAGCAAGCTTTTGCACGCCAACCAAAGCATCTGGGTCTGGTGTAGTTCCATCTCTTGCTTCATTCAAACCTGTTACAGAGCGTATCATATCCAAATAATGATTGTAGTTAGTTATAAGCATTTGTGTTTTAGATGCCCCTGAATTACTTGTAAGCTCTTTTATAGGAACTCTACCTTGATTAAAATCTCCTTCTTGAGTGTAACTTCTTCCAACTACACTACCTGTTTGAAAATATAAACGCAAAGCATCTGAAGGGTCATACGCTGCACCCGTTCCCAGGTCTACTTCATTTAAGCCATCCGCATCTATGTAGACTCCATCAGGGACTGTTCTTGCAATAACTTGTTGTAGTTTTAAATGAGTTATTTGTATAAGGTCGGCAAAAGGTATCATTCTTCTCACTAAGGATTCAATAACTCCTTTATACATTCTAGGAGCTACAGCTATATAGTTTGGTAAAGCGTGTTGTGAAGAAGATTTTGGCCTTACCATATTTTTAGCAAGCTCCCATTTTAAAAGTATATTAGTTCCCATTACCATTATCCCCTCATACCATACATCTATAGTTTTTTCTATCTTTTCAAACTTTCCTTCTTCCAGCATTTCTTCTGGAGGATTGAAAGTATCGTCTTTTTCAATCATTTTAGAACCCCCGCCCTCAAGTATTCTTTTTTTATAAACCATTTTTTGAGTGGTTTTATAATTAAAATACATCAAAGTGCATGTGTCTCTGTAAAAAACATCATTTTCGTAAAACTGCGCAACATTGTAATAATCATACCAACTTTGTGAATATTTCGATATTTCATCTAAATCCTCACGAGTTAATTTAGGGTCTATTTTAAGGAGTTCCGAAATCGGTAGTGTTTTGATTTCACCCCAATAAAAGCAATCTTTAAAATGGGGGTCTTCGGTATAGCTGTACACCACATTAGCGGGGTCTACATAGGAGACTTGCACTCCAGCTCCAGGTAAAAATTCATGTTTAGCAACTGACATTCCCAAGACTGTAGAGTCATAATCCAATTGCTTTCTTATATCGTCATAATGGTTTTCAGAAAACATTGTATCTATAGCCTCCTCTTCCGCAATCTCTATAGCTGGCTTATAGTTTAAATTCATATATAGACTAAGCTCTTCTTCTGTAGAGGGTAAATCGTCAGGATTCATAACAAAAGGATTCACTCCCGTTTGTTCTTGAATGTCTGATAAAATATCTTTAGCAGCCATTTGACCTTCTATCATGTCTTGATACTTGCTGCGTTTTGCTTGTGAAAGTGCGTCTTGAGCATATGCTTTAACCTTGAACTCTCGGTCTTGCATTCCGTTGACAACTATATCTACAAATTTAGGTAAAATTGGCACTGGAGTCCAATCTAAGTTTAGATAAGATAAGTCTCCATCTACTGCTAATTCATTTTTATATTTTGCTATCGATTGCTCTCCTCTGGCGTAAAGACGAAGTCTGTGAAAATCTCGCCATTGATTATAATATCTACATTGATTTCCATCTTTCTTAAACCATTCGTATTGTATTGCTTGGCCTATTTGAAGACCAAACTCGTCTGTTGCCTTTTCTGCATCAGAAACAAACTGGCTAGGAAAATATGTAGATGATATGTTTATAGTAACATCTTTCATCTATGTAATTAATTCACTTATTGTTCCTTTATTTGTATACCTTGCAAAGTTAAGGTTTATTTTTGATTGTTTTTTCTGGGGTAGATACATATGTTTTTGATTTGCCATAATAGCTAGGCCCGAACTTATAGTAGCATCAAACTTTGTTCTATTGTTAACATCAAACTTAGCCCAATCCTCTAAAGTTCTAGTAAACATCATAGAACCCATCTCATCTTTTTCTCTCAAACTACCTTCAAAATCTATTCCTACATATTTTTCTATGTATGACTCTATTGCTGCTGCATGAGATTGCTTTACATCTTCAGAGCTATTAGGTATACCACCTAGCTCTTTTTCAGATTTTGATAATTTAGAATAATGTTTATCTGGCCTATTCATGCAAAAAGCTCTGTAACCTCTATTTTTAAAATGATATAGCAATCTAGGTTTATTATTTTCAATAAGAATAGGCATGCCATATAACACGCAAGCCATAAGAACTTCTTCAAAAAATATTTCAGCAGTTTGAGGTCTAGCTATGTATTCCAAAAAAAACTCATTAGATGGCGCTTCTTCCATACTAAACTTTGTTAGGCCATGGAGCGCTCCATTTGAACCGCCACCTCCTACAGTGCCAGAAATATCATAACTGTCGCAGCCAAACGCTCCTATATGTTCGTTCCCTGGATACTTATAACCATTTCTTTCTATCACTTTGTTTTGAACACCTTTATTTGGAACCCAACTTATTAAAAATCTGCCACGACTATCAGGCTTAAAAACTACCTTACTGTCTTTAATACCATTTTGCCAGGACATATTTCCTCTTGTCAAGTGATGTTCTTTTATTAAAGAATCATTATAATCAATCTGCTGGTATATTTTAGTAAGATTAAAAATTGACGCTTTACTCTCGTCTCTAAAAGCATGAGACTCTGTTCTAGGAAACTGCCTATAATATTCATTAAGTGCGTCTGGGTCAGATTTTAAAGATTCCACCTCTGCCTCCCAATAGTCAATAGCCCCATTATCTATCCACTCTCCATCTACTCCTTTAACCTTATCTTCGCTTCTTCTTAAAACAGGATGCCCATATATATCAATAAACCCTTCCATATTATATTCCATAGGAATAAACAAAGAATATAGTCCGCTCTTAGTTTGTCCGTTAGCGTTTCTTTTTGATATATCTGAATCCTCATATAATCGTTTGAAATTTTTTCCTCCTTTATCTAAAGAATTAGAAGTTGAACCCATTAAACATTTTCCAATTATTCTACTACCCAATCTTAAACAAGTTTTGGTGACTCTCCAATTGTTTAATATGTTATTAGGCTTAATCCATTTTCCGCTCTCGTCATGAACTAAAAGCAATAGTTTTTCTCCATCATAAGAGTTATCATCTGTATTCTTCCAATCAATGGTAGTATCAAGACCTGACAACTCTTCATCAACGGTTTCGTACATATTTTTTTTAGTAATTTTCGATGCGGGTATTCTAAAAGCTAATTCTGTTTTAGGCTTGTCCATACCATCTTGAATGGGCTTAAAAAAGAATGGCAGCCTGCTAGAGATAGGCACTACTTTATCTGTAAACATTTTTTTAGAGTCCGACCCTGTCTTAGAAAGTATTCCTACTCTAGAGTCTTTAGCAAGAGTGCCTATGTTTACACATTCTGAAGAGCCCATAAAAGAAAACCCAGAGCGTCTTATTTTTAAATATATCATTCCAAAGCTTCTTTTGTCTGCTCTACACGCTTCCCAAAATATAAAAAACAATCTATTAGCTTCTCTAAAATCTGGAAACCCAACATCTATAGTCGACCACTGTAGATACATATAATGAGAGCCAGTTATATAAGTAGGGATGCCATTGTTCATAAACCAGTGGCCTTCTTCCCTTTTATCAAATTCTAGCTCTATATATTCTACCCATTTACTTTTAAAAGCAGATGGCATATCGTTCCATTGAAAAATAGAATATATTTTAGAAAGTTCTTTAGGGTATTCTTTTCGCTCCCAATATTGCTCCGATTTAGTTTTAGAACGCGAACTAACTTTGGCTGGTTGTTTAGGCAGTCCAACACGAAGTCCTGATATTTCTATAACATCCCCAACTTGCCCTGTTTTAGATATAACTATAAAATCATATTTTTCATTATAACCATACTCCCAGCTTTTAGCTCTGTTTTTATTAAGCCTTACTGCATTTGGAATATATTTATCTAATACCTTATACATTTATTTAGATTTTCTTTCTGCAAAACCTTGTTTTGTTTCTACCTTCGAGCCTCCTTGTTTTGAAAGCTTCAATGTTTCCTCTTCTCCATCAATTCTATTTAATATATCAAATGCGTCAAATATAGCTAGCTTTTTGGTTGCCGCTGCATTCTTTAACCTATCAGCTGCAAGCTCATCTTCAGGGTCAGGTTTTATAATATCCTCTTTAGCCACTTTAATAAGCTGCTCTACTGCCCTTCGGCCAGCGTGTATGATTTTTTCTTTTAACAAATCTGATTTCATGCTTTGGTTTTCATAAAAATTACTTGCACCAATCTAGAATATTCCCCTTCTCCAAAGTTTTCAAATATATTTCTTGAGTGAGGAATTTTAGCATCAAACATAACCATTCTATTATACTCCGCATACAAAGTACACATAGGCACATAATTATCTAAAAATTTATTGTATTTATATAGAGTTGTGCCATCTTCTAGAGGGTGATAGGAATTTAAATACAACAACACTATTTTGTCTCCCATCATTTCGTCTGTGTGTATAAAATTAGGTTCTTCTTGATTAAGAGGAGACTGTCTCATAAAATTAAACACCACTTCTTCTTTTGGGAAAAGTTCTTCAATTTTATATTGAAATTCATCCATCCCCCGTTTTTGTATTCCTTTAAATGTTACATCTCCATAAAGAACATCTTCAAAAGTCCCCTTTAATGCATCAACAACATAATTATTAGGATTGTCTAAAAAGTTATCAAAAATCATATTTATCATAAAGCAACAGTAATATGATGGTCAAACATTCGATACAACTTCTCACCATCTACTTCAAACTCATACTCTGTATCGGGCTGAAATGTAACCAAATCTCCCTGGTTAAGCCCGTAAGATTTTAATCTGGTGTTAATATACCTAATTTTTCCCATTAAGGGTTCTTCTGCAAAAGGCTTAAATATATATGACTCGCTTGCAGGAATAGGCTTTACAAAACAATACCTGTCATGACAATGCCACTGATTATCTTTTTTATACATAAAGTATTGAGTGTCGTCAATAAAAAAAAGGTCATCTTTAAAATAACTCTTTCCGCTTTTTTGTCTACCCTTCATGTCGTTGTAAAACTTAAACACATTGTGGTGTACTAAAAGAATATCTCCTGGAGATATATCTCCGTTATAATCTATAGGTGTAGAAACAACAATAGCCTCTCTATTTGAGGCCATATGGTTTTCTTCTGATGTGCTAGTTAAAAAATCAACTCCAGATATTTCTTTAGAGTTGTTGTATCTTTTCCCTTTAGTTGGTTTTACTATAAAACAAAACGGAGATTTCACTCTTAAAAATTAATATTATATTCAATTGAAATAGGCATTGTAAAATTAAACTCTTTCCATAGAAATATCTCTTGTTCTTTTTCTATCCATATAAGTATGGATTTCTTTTCAGAGTCATATTTTATTAAATGTATCTTATGACTTCCGCCTAATATTTCTTGTCCTACAATATAATGCATTGCTCCTGACTTGTAATCAGGCCCTACTGATATTTTTCTAATATCCATTATTTTTTCATTAAATCTGTTTTTTGCTTACTCCCCATAGAGCTTCCAAAATAATATCCTATAACTTGGGTAAACGCTGCCACTACCGCTCCAAAACCCATGTCAAATAATCTTTGAGATTCTTCAGGTATTTTCCAAACTCCTATTGCTCCAGCAATCACAGCTACAAAACTTAATGTGATTCCCCAGCCTACGGTTTTAAATAGTATATCATTTGAGCCAGAAGCGACTGCCGCCATTTCTCTCTGTCTAGCACTCGCTCTGTCTGCTACCTCGGCTTCATAAGCTTCAAGTATCATTTCTTGCGCTCGTATCTTATCCTCTAAAGGCGCTTCAGCATTCTTTATAGAAGCAATAACTTGTTCTACGGACATTTCTCCTTGTATAAGATTTCCTAAAGTCGGGTTAATTAACCCAACTGCTCCTTTTAATAATTTACCTACTGTTGTTTGTCCAAATTTTTTCTTAGGCCTACTCATATCTAGTGTATATTGTTCTACCGTTTTGAGAGATAGCTTTATATGTTCTTTGCCTATTTGAATCAGGGCTGTCATAGCTAACATGAACCCAGGCGGGATTATTATCATCTCCAAACTCCCATATCATTTTATCAAAACTTAGATTTTTTTTAATATAATCAAACATTTCAGCGTTTGTTTTATAGCCAAAAGTGTCATCGATATCAATAGCTCTGCCTTCGCAATGCTGGCTTCGTGAACTTCCGCCAATAGCCTTATTTAATTTTTCGTTTCTATAAAATGATGTAATTTTTATAGGCCCTCCCACCCATTCTCTTAAAGGCTCAAACAAATGGTACGCCAAATTTTCCATATTAGAAAGGTGATAATCAGTGGGTGTGTTATTAATATTAAGTCTTAAAGCGGTGTTTGACCTAATGCCTTCGTGGTAGGATATATGTTTACTTATTCTTTCCATGCATCAATATCCATTTATGAATAGTATATCCAATAGATACTGAAAGTAAAATAATTTTTAAAAGAACATCAATGTCAGCCATAGAAATAGCTAATGCAACTGCGTTTAAAGAGTATAATTTCATATCTGCAAAGCTCATTTCTTTTTAGTTTTGACAATAGTATATGTTATTTCAATATCCATTAAAGTCGAGTTATTTTGTGTGTATTCCATATTATTTAAATGCCATATATAGATAAGTTCCACCTGAAGCGTTTAACTCTGTCCAGGCGCTACTAAAGTCTACTTCAAACGTTGTGTCAGTAATAGTAAGGCCCATTCCATTATAAACCGTCCCTGTGGTGTTATATTCTACGTTAGTTAAATTTGCGTAACTCATTATTGGTAAAAAAGTTTCGCTTTCTGCTCTTGCGGAATCAAATATATACCACGCGCCTGTAGAATCCGTTCTTTTAATCATTACAAAAGAAGCTCTAAACCCAACCGTTACAGTCGGCCCCGTTGTGCTTCCATTGCCTGTATAGGTGCCGAAGGAACTATACCCTGTCACTGGGTAGAAAAGATAATTAATCATGGTATATCCAGTCCATCCCCAATTGATAAATGTGGTAGAAGTTGTTGCAAATCTTTGAGGAGAATCTACCGCAAACGCATTGTTCTGGTTTAATTTTGACCAATCCCACGCCCCTGTACCATCTAGGTTAAATAACACATACCAATCAGTTACGCCGCTTAGTGCTTTTTGAATAACAAGTGTAGGCGCTTGACTAAGTCCATGCCCTACAGTATCTGTATAGCTCGAAGTTCCTGTATATTGTACTATGCTGAAGCCTGCAGAGTCATTAGCCGAAACTGTACTGCTTAAACTTCCGACATTATTTGTTACTGAGTCACCACCACCTTTCCAAACCCAAGCTACATAATCATTAGTATTTCTATTTACTGCATCTGCATTTGTACCACCTTCTGTCAAAGAAAATCCATTGGCATCAAATGAACTTAAATATCCATTTGTGCTTGATGACCAACTTTCTGCTTGATTATTATTTGTAACTAATGATTTGGAAAATGATGAATTTCCTGCGCCTCTAACTGAATCATACACTTGATGGTTATATGCTTCACTTCTGTTTTTTAACCAAACTAAACCGCCATTTGTTTCAAGGTCTATTCCTACATTAGAAATATATTGTGAGCCACCATTTCCTGTATACAATACAGTTTTAAAATTACCTGTATATGTACAAGGCTTTTCATTGTATAGCTCCGTTACTTGAGAGCTTGAAAGCACGGAAGTAAATATTCTTATTTGGTCAAGCTTTCCATCATAAGCAGAATTATTAAATGTTTGATAACCACCAATAATTAATGAATATGTTACATTTGTATTATTTATAGAACTTGTACTTGTAATTTTTAGAACATTGTCTATATATATTTTTTTCTCGTTATTAGATATATTTTGTGAAACAACCACATGATGCCAAGTTTTTTCAGTTAAACCAGTAGCAGTTATATCTACCCTAGATGAGCCATTACCAACGGCCCAGTTTAAATCTCCTGTGTTTGGAGAACCTGTATATATACCAAAACCTACATTACCAGCGTAGTTATCGCTGGTTCCCATTATAATATCAGCAGAGGATGATAAGTCGTTGGAATTTATCCAAAAGCTTATTGAATAATTATTATAAGTAGGTAAACCAGTAGTAG
>MDSZ01157081.1_pt1 | contig 20942 bp, 12 predicted proteins | sample 811201 | NCBI WGS metagenome assembly MDSZ01 (sample SAMN05326647, study PRJNA326480) | marine metagenome | isolation source: seawater | place: Indian Ocean: North | collected 2010 | reverse complement strand
GAAAAAGAAGACTCGACACCTAAGCGCGCACACGCACGACAGTCGTTCGAGCCTTCTCCTCTTCCTTCCATTTTGCGATATATATATATATATATATACATCGTGAGATTTTTGTATCTAAAAACAGTTACAAAACCCAATTAGGGTAAAAACACACAACGAAAACGCGCTCTATGCAACAGCTCTTCTGTCGCGCCTACCAAGCGCGAAACGTCGCGCCCACCACCAAAACTCTCTCGTCGCGAAGAACAACTATTTCGTCGCGCGGTAGTAGTTCTTTTTTGACGACGACGACATCGAGAACGACGACGACGACGACGCGAAAAAAAAGAGGTAAAAGAATCGACGTCCACACGCGCTGTGGATTGTCGGAAAATGCCGCCGGCATCCTGCTCTTGAGTTTAATCGATGACATCGCGTTCATCGGGTTAACCGCGTCGACGTCCAAGTCAGCGATGGAACGACTGAACGAAGGAGGGCACGTGGTGGGAGACATTTCGACGACGACGATGACGACGACGACGACGACGGTTTTCGGAATGCTGGCACTACTCGCGGGGTGCGTCGTCGCGACGGCGATACACCCGGGGGAAACATCGTCAAAAGACGAGATATTTATTTTCGAAAAGAAGAAGAAAAAGAAGAAGAAAAAGACCGCCGCCGCCGCCGCCGCCGGGAAGAAAACGCGACGATGAGGCGACTGTGATGTACTGCTACTACTACTACTACTTATGCTTAGTCTACAATTTTACGCTTACTATGTTCTCATATGTATACAACAAAACGTATGTGGTCTACTTTGTCTGCGTTTTTCCTCCTCTTTCGCGCCGCCTTTTCTTCGTCGAAACGTAATCGGGGAATAAGGCGTCGCTCGGTAAAACGGCTTTGGTGATTGGTCTTCCGCTCGAAGAGCTGCTGCTTTGGTTCTTCGTACTTTCGGCTGTTTTAATCACTAAAATCGGTTTCTCTTCGCGCCCGAAGCGGTATCTCCTGATGCGTTTTCGATGGTTCGTTTGCACGGTTTTGACGGCGTCGAACGCGAAGAACGCGACGGCGCATCTCAAGAATAACTCCACCGCGTGTTTGCTCGTGACGATACTCACGGTTGCTTGCGCCATTTTCGCGGGCTTATCAACGAACGCGCTTCTCAGCGCGCCTAGGAGTCGCTGCCGTTTTGATTTTCCACCGCATTTCTTTTCTTTTTCCATCTTCTCCTTTCCTGTTTGTTCATCAAACTCAAAGGCGAGCTTCTTCTTCATAGCCAAAGACGCTTCCAAGTCGATAGATTTGCGCACGAGAACCGGGTGACCGGACCTTTTCGAAATCGATTTAATCAAAACAGAGGTTGGTTCTTGAAATTCTTTTTCGGCCGCGGAATCGTCTTTGTCGCTGCTCCCGTCGAAACCGTCGTCCCCGCCGTTCCGACGACGACGACGACGACCGATGAGTCGCCTGGACCAGTTTCTCTTCTTGCGTCGCCTCGAAGGCGATTTCGGCGCCGGATACGATTCGAGAGTACCCTCGAGACCATTATTAAACGCCGAACTCGTTCGAGGTGAAAACGGTTCGCTCGTTTTCGGCGGTAGAATTCCAGCTTTGACCATGTTTTCGTGATGTTCCTCGATCGCATTCTTGTGGGCGTACGATTTCAAGTAATACTCTCTCGTCCATTCAACGTCTTCCTCGTCCGATGAAGAGTTTCCAGACCACGTCGTCTTGTTCGCGGCTTCCCAACCGACGTAATGCGACTGTAAATTGTATTTTTTTCGCGTTTGGTACCCTCTAAACGTGGATTGAATGACCACCGCTCTTCGGCTCAATTCGTTCTGCCGTTTGCGCACCAACTGACCTCGATAAATCGCTTGCAATTTTTTCGCGCTCGCGTGTTGTTTCTTCAACAACTCAAACTCTTGCCGCGCCAACTTCATACGAGCAATCGATTGCATCTTGGTTACCGCGTCTTTAGTTTCCTGATATCGTTTCTTTTCGATGGCCATTCGTAACAAAGATTGCATTTTGAGAATCGCGTTTCGTTTCTCTCGAAACTTTTCGCGTTCTCTCCGGCCTTCAATCGCGGCTCTTACTCGCGCTTGAATCACCAACGTCGCCTGGCGATGTCTTTGAAACCGATCTCTCTCTTTAGCCATTTTAATCGCGGATTGAATCCTAATCGCCGACGATTTAGTTTCGTTGAATTTTTTGCGAGCGATGACGCCTCTGGTAAACGCTTGAAACTTCAACGCCGATTGTCGTCTTCGCTCCTGTAAATCTTGAAACTCCTTCTTTGCTTTTTGCATTTTGACCATCGATTGAATCTTAATCGCCGCCTGATTCGCGTCGGCTAAACGCTTACGAGCCAGAACGCCTCGCATCATCGCTTGCAACTTTAACGCGGACTCGTTTCGTTTGATGTGCAACTCTCGCATCGTTTTCTTCGCTTTTTGCATCTTCACTAAACTTTGGATTTTCGTCGCCGCGTCGTTGGCTTCTTTCAAGCGTTTCCTCGCCATGACGCCCCGCATCAACGCTTGTAATTTGTTCGCCGATTCTAATCGTTTTGCTTTCATCTCGCGCAAATCTTTCTTCGCTGCGTGCATTTTCACCATCGATTGAATTTTCGTCGCCGCGTCGTTGGCTTCTTTCAAGCGTTTTCTGCCAATCGCGCCTCTCACCAACGCTTGCATTTTCACCGCCGCGTTAGTTTGTCTCGATTTCATTTCTCGGTAGGCGTTCAAGGCCATTTCGGCGCGAACTAATGCTTGTAACTTCTTGGCCGGATCTTTCGAGGCGTCAAGCATTCGCTTTTTCTCCAAAACGCCTCTGAAAAACTTTTGAATTTTAATCGCAGCTCGTCTCTTCTCAAACGCCCGTTGGTGTTCGAGAAAATCGCGTTTGCGTTCCTCGGGCGTTTGCGGCGATTTGAAGAGTTCTCGTTGTGGCAAGTTTTGTAAATTGCGCAAGGGAGACGAATAGAACTCTGGCGAACAATAAGACTTCTCCGGCGTGTTGCTCGCGATGCGTCGCATGACATTTTCGTACTCTTCAAGTTCTTCTCTCTCGATGCGTTCGGCTCGATGCACTCGATAGGCGCGTTGGATGATCGAAGCCGCGTTGTGTATCTTCAAAGTCTCGAGGGAGCGTTGCAACAATCGTCGAGAGTTGATGACTTTTTTTCTCGCTTGCGCGCCTCGGAAGGATGTCTGGATGCGCAAGGCGGCAGCGTTTTGCTCGTAGGCTTGAGAACGAATAGCCGTTCGAGAAGATAATCCTTTAGCACCCCTGCTACTCGTCTTAGCGTTGTTGGTGTCGGTGTTGGTGCTATCGTCAACATTCTCGTCGTTCTTGTAATATCCAGCGCCTCCTTTTCCACCGCTCTTCTTCCCGCTTTCCGGCGCGTGAAACTCCAACTTTGGATAGATGCTGTTGTAATGTACTTCCGCCCAAAAACTCAACCATAAATTCCTTTCGCCAAACTTCTCCGACCAGGACGAATTCTTCCCGTCGTCGTCTGGAGAAGAACCGTTACCACTCTTATTAAAATACGACGTTCGAATCGGCGTGATTTCCAACACGCCGTTATCTGAATACGATGTGACCACGGTAATCTGCGCGCCGTAGAAATCCGCGGCGGCTTGTAACGTGACGTGATCACCCCACGTGCTATCTAAGGACATATCGTCGCAATAATTCGAATATGCCGTTTGCATCATGAAAAATGCCGATTTATTGACCTCTGTCGAGGACTGACTCGACGAAGTCGCGTTTTTGCTACCACTCCTACTCCTACTGCTATCACCGTTATTATTCTCTTCTCCGTCTACGTCAGCCTCATCTACGGCTACCACGTACGCGGCATACCTCGACGCGTGTTTTCTCAATTGTCCGACCACGTTCTTTCTCACGTCCTTATAATACTCCGGCGTCCGAAACAACTGGTCGCTAAGTGCTCGAAACTGACAATTCCCGTCCCCGGAAACGACTTTCTCTCTCAAACCAAGCGCGTCCAAACGCTGGAGCAACACATCGTGATCTCTCTCCACCTTCTCGCTATCTTTTCTGCTCAACTGCAAAGCGATTCTTAAATCCTCGTCTTGGTTCCTCTTCGGAGTAATCGGTATTGACTTTTGCCTCTTCACCGACGATCCTCCCCTTCTACTACTCGTCGACGTAGACACTTTCTCTCGCACGACGCCGTCCAACCTTCTCGACCACGATTCTATCCGCTCCGAACCAACCATCCGTTTCCACCTTTTCAGTAATTCCTCGTACGATTCGTTCTCGTGTTGTCTTCGTTCTTCTTCTTCTTCTTCTTCTACTTCGTTCAAGGATTGCGCGAGTAGAAAATCGCTCTCCTCGTCCAACTTTCTATGTTTCTCCTCTTCCTCTTCCTCTTCGAAGAGCATTTTGGCGATTAAAAAGTCACTCGTCGCGGCGTCTCCTTCTTCCCCGTTCCTTCCCTTGCCATCGTCTTCCATCGATCCCTTTTTCGATGGCTCGCCGCTCCACGCGCGTATGAGTTCCAACCCCGATTTTGGAGACGTCACGCGTGACGAAACGGGCGTCGTCGTCGTCGTCGTCGAATGCGTCGAATGCTTCTTCAGCGCATTCAAAGTCGAATGGATCTGCTCTTTCTCCGTCCTCTGGCCGGCCTCGTCGCCGGCCTCCCGCGGTCTGGACGCGCGACACCCCATGAGGACGACGCGAGCGACGTAAACGACGACGTCGACGACCCAAACGTTTTACGTATCGATCGATGAACAAATGATGATGGTGTTTTTATGAACGCGCGTCGAAATGTAAACGACAATTGATGCATTTTTTTTAGATATTTTTTGTCTCTTCAAAAGTGTAAATGTGTAAAATGTGTGTGTGTCTCTCTCTCTCTCTCTCTCTCTCTCTCTCTCTCTCTCTCTCTCTCTCAAAAGATATCCATCTACTACTGCGCGTGGCAAATGCGTAAACGTGCACGCGCCGCGCGCGTCTCTCTTTCTCTGTCTAAAAGGACTCGTCTCAGAAGACGGCTTCGCACGAGCTCTCATCTTTTACGACGACCTCCGCGGGGGCGGCGGACACCGTCGCCGAGGCGTCTTTGTGCCTGACGGAAAAGATGACGCCGCCTTTACCGCCGACGAGCCAGCAGTCGGGACAGAGCGCGATATCGCGCAGTGTGAATTGGATGTAGGAGTTAACACCCCCGGTGTCGACGAACGCGAGTTTGAGGACGTCGGTACACTGACGCGGGAGTGGATCGGCGATTGGACCAGTTCGCGAGCGGACGCCGAGGAAGGCGCAATCGAAGAGGAACTCAGAAGAAGGTACGCGACGAGGCACGCCTTCGTTTTCCAAGACGACGGTGAAATCGAACGGGATGCGGAAGGTGACGCCGGCGAGGCAGATGGTCCCGAACGCGCCGAAGTTTACGGCAGTGCCCGAGACAAAGAGTTGGCTTCCACTACCCGTTAGTGTGGTTTCTTCCGTGGACGCTCTAAAGTTTGCGCGAATATCGAGCGCGTCGAGCGTTGGCGATGATTCGCGAGGACAGGCGGCAACGTCGTTGGTTGAACATTTCGACGAAGAAGGGGTAGTAGTGGGTGTGACTTGTGGTTGTTGAGGTTGTTGAGAGCCTATACCGTCAGTCATCGGAACGTCCACAGGGACCGTCGGAGGAATCGTACCGAATCCAATCGGCGGCGGAGACGCGACAGCGGAATCACCACCCTCTCCTTCTTCCGTCGGTAAAGGCATCGGAGGTGGAATTCCAATACCATCGCTGTCGTTAACCAAAAGAGGAGGAGGTATTACGGGTGCGTCGACTGCTTTTACCGTGATTGTCGACGCTGGTATATCCGTCGGCTTCCCCGGCTCGAGTGTAAAATATTTCGCGGTATCCGTGACTTCTTCTTGAGATGGAGGTACTTCGGCTGCGGCATTATCACCGTCTTGTTTCGTGACGAGATATCCCGAGGTCCACGGCACACCATCACCGCGATCCCACGCGGAAATTTTAGAAGGCGACGCCGTAGAATTAAAGCCGCCTTCCATGGACCTTTTCAACCAGCACGAATGGAAGGCGAAATCTACGCAATCCCCTACGCAGTAAACCCATATGTCGCAATTTTCCGCCGCAGCGCACGCATCGCAACACTCAGCCACAGAAGAGAGAACGTTCTTGTTACCATCGTTGAGCAAGACGCCTTTGAAGTTAGTATTTGCTTGAGCGTTACACGCGTATCGATTCGGGAGCTTTCTAACACTTGGCGCAAACGCCTCCTCTTCTGGAGAAGTACTTGCTGCTTCTGGTGCTACCAATTCGACCGCTGGAACCAACGCGCCTTTTGGAGCGGAACACTCGAGTCGCTCAGCTATAGTTGGTCCGACAAAATCGAACGTGTAGTAAGAACTTCTGATGTTATTATCTACCGTATACCCGTCCGATATGACTTCGTTGTTCGGAAAGATGCTAAACAGAATGTCGTCGTCGATATACAAAGGTTTCAGATAGCATCCTTCGCATAACCTGACGCCAAAATCGACTTCAACTAATACGACATACGCGGGAGGGATACCATCATTGCCGCTACTTTCTTCAGATCTGATGGTGCTTTCAGACCCGATACCACCACCAGATAAGCTCACAGGCGCGCTCAAGGACGCGTAGAATTGAATATTCTCGCACCGAGGGTTAGAAGCATGTACAATCTCATCGCCTTGATCTTCATACGATACGACTTTAAAACCATAGCACTTAATTTCGAGTTCTCTGGATGGATCGTTGATTCTTTTCCACGCGCCGTACGTGCCATCGCCAAGATTTTCGCGAAGCCATGGCGAGAGCGCGACGAGCGTCAGAGCATTTTTCAAGCTCACTTCGCTGTTCTTATTCGCATTTCGTATATCACCGGCGAATACGTACGATTCGTACTGTTCGGTGAAACCATTACCTCCATTTGTTGATGAAGAAATTGCGCCACGATTGTCTTTCCAGTAAATACTACTTTCGATATCTCTCAAGGCCTCGTCAGAGCAAAGCGTCGTCGTCGCAGGGCCTTGACTCACGTTCACCGTCCCGGAAGAAAGGAGAGCATCACCACCCGCTCCGGAGTTTCCAGCGGCAAACTGATTATTAGCGCCTCCTGGCATTTGTCCAGCCATTTGATTGGACGGATCGATTACCCGAGGGGATTGGAAGAAAGGAACGCCACCAAAAAATTGCAACAAGTTTCTTCTTCGTCGTTTTTGTTCAGGCACGGTTTGTCCTTCTTCAACATCGTCGAGCTCGCAAAATGGACGTCGAATGAAAGGTTCGGAAACGGATAAAGCGTTTGAGTCTTCACCATCACCGTGCGAGACTTCAAACAAGGCACCGTCTGATTCTCTGCCGGTCACGGCACACTCTCTGCACATTTCCACATCTGATATGGTAAATTGAACGCCAAACGAAGTCGTTTCGCTCGACGTTCGCGCGCAAAGATCCTCGTTGGAATACCTACGACCAAAACCATCGATGATTTGAAGACCTAAGCACGTTCCAATGCCAGGCGTTAACGGATCCACGAAAGATGATTCCTCCTAAAAACTACTCGTAGAATCTGCTTCGACTTCACCGCCTCTTGGAACGTAATAAATTGGAATTTTAATCTGCGGCACGATGATTGATTCTTTATCGGTATCGTCGGCGACGGTGAGTGCACCCACGACGGAGTATTTTTTCGACAGCGTTGGACTTTCGAGCGCAATCGCGAGGAAATTTTTCACGCTTCGCACGTCTGCACAGACGTTATTCTCATCTTCTTCTTTGGGAACGACGACTCCAGATTTTTTCACCACGCCTCGACGAATATCGATAGGGCTTATCGTCGACGACGACGTCTCTTCCGTTTGGAGGGTTTCGTTCGCAACGAGAATTGCAGACGCACGAACGAGCGGAAATAACATGGATTCGTCGAAAGATTCTACGCGAACAATTTTTGCAATAGTGCCGTCTGGTAAAGATACTTCGTCACCTTCAACTTCAATACCTTCCGGAGACTGGAACGTTCTCAAGAAAAATTTGCCACTCGACGCAACGGTGAGCGCTGATTCAGTCGCACCAATTGTAGTGCCCGTTGCACCCGAGAACAAACCAGCTTCAAAATCAGTGGTACCGTCACCAATTCGCACAAGCTGCGATGTTGAATCTAAAAAGAATGTTCCAGGTACGTCGCTTAGCTCAACAAGAATTCGATACGTGCTTGAGGTATTCCACGTGGTGTATTCGAGTGAAACTTGACCATCGGCGGCATCGCGAAGCACGGTAACTCCTTGATCTTTCAATCTTGGTGGAGATACGATGACTAAACTTGCCTCGCGACCAGTTTCCCCACCGATAATTTCAAGTTCTGAAATAAGCATTCCGCCATTTGAGAGCATGAGTCCTCGAATTATCGTGTTCGGGTCTTCGCTGTAAAATGTTTCGGCCGAAACGTACACCAGCGGTGAGAAATTCACCTCATTCTTTTGAGAATAAAATGTCTCCACATCAACGAGTTCTCGCGAGTCTACGGCAATAATTTCCTCCCCGATTTTCTCTGTAAATTCAGCCGCTGGACACGTACTTCCGTACGTTGGTGTGAAACCACACGCCGAGGGAGCTTCTGAGAGTACTGCCGCGTGAATTTTCGAGATGACATCAGGATCTGAGGCACTCGCGTTGATCGGAGAATCTGACGTGAGAAGTAGAGATACGAAACCATCACAGAAGCACTTTGCATTTTCAACGACACGGAGTCGTTTACAACACATTTGCCAGTCAAGGTCTTGGAAGAATATTTCCGAGGCACCTGCAAGGTTTGGTACGCACGAATCTTCAGCCGCCCTCACGGCGGCGTAACACGTCGACGCAGAAGGAATTGCCACCGAAACGTTCGTTTGAAACGACGTCGATGGTATCCACCACGCGGTAGAATTTGTGAACGCCTCGAAATCGAAACCCACTCTAAAACCACCAATGGTTGAACCTCCTTCGACCAAAAATACGTTTTGAAAATCGCTCGGCTTCGTGGTGCTGTACTTCTCGGAGACCCACGCTTCGGCATCTTCGATAATCCTCAAATCAAATCCAGCACCAATATCGCTCTCGACGTAGCCTTCCAACGTTTCTGATAAATCGCTAACGCAAACATCTTGATTATCGTTCGGAATCTCGTCCATTGAAAAGCCGCACGCTTCTGGTGCAATCTTGAACAACGATAAGTAGAAGTCGGTCGAAAGCAACTGCTCGGCAAACGGTGGACACAAACAACCGCGGGTCCATAGCGAATACAAAACACCGCAGCACGCCGTGACATCGTACGTAGTTGTGTCGATACCATTATCTTCCATAATTCCATCGCTGACGACGACTCTTGCGCATGTTTTTGTGACGGCATCCGTGTAATTTAAACAGTTTCGGTAGTTTGCCCTGTCGAAAAACTCTCGGAATATTTTGTCGCGGATTTGATTCCCTCGTTGATCGATGGCAGATAATCCTCCGCTGAGTTGCTCTAAAACGCCTTCTTGGACTACTTCGACGCCGGTTATTTCATCTTCCGTGACTAATAATGGAACGCCAACGGCAACTGGAATCAAACGAGTTTCGTTGACAAATCGCGTGACGTTTCGAACCGTCTCAGTGACGGGGACGCCAATTCGCTCGCGAATTTCCGGGCATTGCTCGGAGATGTCGAATCCACATCCCAAAGGCGTAAAGCCAACGAGTTTTCGCAAGAATGATTTTGCTCCAGCAGTCTCTTTGAAAAATTTCGTTCCTTTTCCTTCGTCTTCCAATGCGTCGCAAAGACAATTCGAGCGGTTCAAAGTAATCGCCGCATCACAACACGGCGCGATATCCGCTATCGTTGGCGTGATGTTATCGCTCGACGTTACTTTGCGGCAAATGTAGCGAGTCGCTTGTACTGTTTCGCCGCACGTCAAGTCTTCTTTTAATCGGCCAGAGTCTTCATCTATGACACGCTTCCACGCGTTGGATCTATCGCGCACGTCTCGTTCAGCTGGAAGTCTCAAAAACGCCGAGAGTGCGTCGCGATCTTCGCAAATTTCGTCGCCGTACTTGATTCGAAATCCGCAAGCGAGTGGAACAAAGTCCACGAGCTTTTCAACAAACGTCGCGTCGCGTTTTGCAATCGTATCGAGCAATTCATCGTCACAAAAGCACGAAGCACTGTCCATATCTGAAACTGCCAAGCAGCAACCAGGGAAACTCGCTGGATTTGGATTCTCGTTTCCAACGTCGCAGAGCTGATCGATGCGGTTGACGCGTCGTCTACACGCGACGAGGATATCCGTGGCATCCGAAGTTGGGATAAGTGCAATAATTCTCACAAATCTAGTCGCCGTGACTTCACACCCGCTCGAGTCGACGATTCGATACAAAACCGGGTAAACACCTGGTGTTGACGTGTCGACAGCAGAGTTGTCGATTTCAATTTTGGAGGTGATATCGCCGTCTTCATCGTCAAATGCAGTCGCGCCTTGCTCTACATATACTCCAGAAACCAAAATTTCATTTTGCGTAGCTGCAGAACCACCCAGTACCGTGAGTATAGGGCACACGTTCGGCGGTGGAGGAGATGGACTTGGAGGAGGAGGAGATGGGCCCGGAGGAGGTGGAGATGGACCCGGAGGAGGTGGGGATGGACTCGGAGGAGGAGGAGATGGACTCGGAGGAGGCGGCGATGGTTCTGCCGGAACCGGAGGCGGTGGGAATGGAGGTGGTGGGAATGGCGCTTCCGGAGGCGGTGGAGATGGACTCGGAGGAGGCGGTGATGGTTCTGCCGGAACCGGAGGTGGTGAGGATGGAGGTGGTGGGAATGGCGCTTCCGGAGGCGGTGGAGATGGTGGTGGTGGTAGAGGCGCTTCCGGAGGCGGCGGGAATGGAGGCGGCGGCGAGGGTGAAACCGGAATCGGAGGAGGGGGCGATACAGGGATTGGAGGGGGAGGAGGGGGCGGTGATACTGGTGGAGGAGATGGTGGTGAAGAAGGAGGAGGAGGAGACTCTTCGTAATCGTCCGGAAATTCGTCGAGTGGTACCGGGGGTGGAGATAATGGTGGTGGTGCATATGGTGGAGGACTCGGCGGCGGCGGCATCGGCGAAGAAGGAGATGGAGGAGGCGAAGCCACAAAAACAACTTCTACGGGAGCTTCAGGTGAGAGCGGTGGTGGAGGTTGTGGACTCGAGGGTGGTGGCGCGATCACTTCGAGCGGTACTTGAGGTGACACGGGTGGTGGCGGTGCTGGAAAAGGAGGAGGTGGTGGTGCGATCAATTCGAGCGGTACTTGAGGTGACACGGGTGGTGGCGGTGCTGGAAAAGGAGGTGGTGGTGGTGGTGGCGATGCTTCAACAACCACAACCGCAGGCGATTGTGGCAGCGGCGGCGGCGGCAAAGGAGCAGATGGAGCAGCTGGAGACGGAGGTGGTGAGATTTCAATCGCGGCTGGTGGCGCTTCTTTGACGCATTCTTCTGGCGTCGTATGGATGCGCATATCCGTTCCACACAAAAATGGTCCAACTAATCGAATCGTCTCAATTTTAGAGGCACCCAAAATGTTTTGAACATCCGCGTCGCAAAAGCACCGATCGTTGTTTGCCGTCTCTATCAGACTACAGCACGTTTGCGATATCGTGCCTTGCTGACCATTCTCCGCAAACAGTGCGGTACAATCCGAACTTATAGATTCTATGAGGAGGATACACGGCGAACGAGGAATTGGAGGAGGAGCGAACGGTGGAGGAGGAGAAGGCTGCTGCGGTGCCAACGGAGATGGAGGAGGCGGTGGAAATGGCGATGGTGGCGGCGACGCTGGAGCAAAAGGTGGCGGACTGGGACTGAGAGGCGGTGGAAGATTTGGAAGAGGAGGTGGTGGCTGGGGGGACATTGGTGGCGGAGGATCTGGCATTGGCGGCGGAGGAGCAGCGGGCCGAAGAGGTGGTGGTGAAGCGACGACTAAAACCGGTGAGGGTGGTGGGGACGACGGAGCGGCAGGGGGAGGCGACGCAATCACCAGAGGAGGTGGTAGTATTGGACTTTGAGGTGGAGATGGGGGTGGTGGAGACTCGACCGAAATAACTGCAAAAGGCACGCGGGGAGGTGGCGGCGACGTAGGAGGAGGTGGTGGTGGTGGAGAAATTTCAACCGTAACCACTTCCTCCACGGGTAAGCACTTCTCTCCAATCAACAGCGGCTCTGTCAACTCACACACGGCTTCGGCAACCAAAAGTATATCTTCACGGTCACCAAGTTCTGCTAAGGCGTCGTTTTCGCAGAAACAGCGATCCGAATTCGACGCTTCCAACAATTGGCAACATTTGGTCGTATCGCCAGATCTAGCCTCTGGTTCCGCGAGCAAAGGCGCACACGCGTCTCTTAATGCGTTCGTCTTAGAAACGCAAGATTTTGGAATCTCAAATGGACCGATAGGTTTTGGAGAAACTCGTCCGGACGTCCACGGAACTCCTTCGCCACGTTCCCAAGCCGGAAATTCTTCCGAGATTAAAAATTCAGCGGGAGCTTTCTTAAGCCAACATTCGCCGAAACCGTAATCGAAGTAGGCGTTGGAGCAACCATTTTCGCTTTCACAGAAAACGTAAACGTTGCAATCGGATCGTTTCTTGCACTCAACGCAACACGATTCCACTGAATCTAAAACCAAATCAGTACCAACATTGAGAGGATCACCTTTGTAATTCGCGCGTTGCTCAATTTCGCAGCTGTCGCTGGTCGGTTCGGGCAACTCGCCAATATCGATTCGAGAAGTGACGATACCAGAAGTCCAGTTGACATTAGGCCCTCTCGCGTACGCGACAGGTGATTTCAAAGAAGCGTCGGCGATATCCAATGGAAACGTCTTCAAAGTGCACGTTCGATAGGAGTACTCGTCGCAGCCACCTTCTGAATCGCAAAATACCCAAATCTCGCAGTCGGCGTTTGCCAAACACGCCGCGCAACACGCCCCGGCATTCATCGCAAGATCTATCGTCACGTTTGCAATAACATCACCGATATAATTGGCGTTTTTCTCTGCGTTGCAAGGTGGAAACTTAACGTCGCTCGTATCTCTCGCGATTGGTTCGACAATTTTATCGAGCAAAATTCCAGACGTGTAGGTGATGTCCTCGCCTCGAGATCCCGGGATCTCGGTATCGGCACTCGCAGAAATTATTGCCTGATCCAAGACTTTCAAAGTGCATTGCGAATAAGATGAGACGTATTCGTTTAACCCACACCCTTCAGCTTCATCCGTACAGTACGTCCAGACGTTACAGTTGGGATTTTCTTGGCAAGCTACGCAGCAAGCGTCCGCAGAAGATGCGAGAAAGACACCTTCGGTAATATCCTCGCCGTTGTATTTTGCGTTCTCCTCGGCGTTGCATGCACGAATCGGAGGTACGAGTTCCGCGTCACCACCACAGTACAGCGAAGGAGAAGAAGATAACGAAGAAGATGGTATTCCTTCTGTTGTCGTTTCAGTCGTCGTCGTCGTCGTCGTCTCATACCTAGCCCAGACGTTGTCGTTACCGCCGACGATGAAGCAACCGGGACATAACTTGACGTTGTCGTTGAAAGAAACTCGAAGCTTTGTCCCATCTAGCGAGACCTCAAACCTGACGTCTTCGCACGAAAAAGTTCTAATCTGCTCTCTCATCTCGAGCATTTCTGGAGGTGTTGCGATTGTTAGACCTTCGCACGCGATTGACGTGGCGATAGTAGAAACATCTTCTTCGCCTTCGATCAAGTCGATTTCGAGAACTAAATCGGTGAGATCTAACGTGAGACACGTACGTTGCCCGAGAACTCCAGAAACCGAAGACATTGGCAGTGATGGAGCGTCGTCAGTGGTAGAAAATTGTCGTCGCGGTTTCACCGTCGTAAACGCAACGTCTACGAGCGAAGGACACGCGTTCAAATCCAAGCCGACGTTTGGGTTCCACCCAAAAACCATGTTCGGACTTACCACTGCGACGGACGCGGAAAGCGTGTTCATCGCGTCGGTGTCACAAATGGGCTCTCGTAACGTCATCAACGATTCGATTTTCTTACTTTGCACGTGCTTAAAAGAAAAGAGAAAGTTTGAGTATCCGCCGACGAGAAACTCGCCGGGAAGCAAAACGACGTTTTTTCCGAAAGTAACTCTCGGTCCAATATCGTCCATCGTGAGCGATATCTCTTCGCACGATACATCGTTCCTTCCATCGTCGGTGGTATTCGAAGAAAATGCTTTCGGAAGAATTTGCGCGCCCCAACACGCGAAGATAAACTCCTCCTTAGGTCTTGGCTCGTACGTCGTCTCGCCCGAAACTTGGTCCTCCACGGCGACTGCTCTCGACCACTCAAAAGGCAACGTCACTCCAGCCAAAGACACTGGATCGTTCACATTCGCTCCACCCGTTCGCGTCACGACGATTGAAACATATGTTTCTCTCGCCGCATCCACAACATTACCGGCAATCGCACCGAGTCGCAACACTTCCTCCGAAGGCGACGACGACCACGTGTGAACGCTAAACGCGAGGTTGCCGCTCGCGAGATCGGCGCACGCGCTCAAACCCTCACCAACTCCCGGGTCCTATTTAAAAGGAAGTAAAGAACACGCGTGTCAGTGTCGTGCACGCGTCGCCATCTATCTCTCTTTGCGATAGAGAATCTACAAATCTACGTGGAGGTGAACGCAGAACACTTCGGAAATTCCAAGAGAAAAAGACGCGCGTTGTTGTTAACACAAGAAAAAGACGAGAAAGAAATCGTATCAACCGCACCTGCAACGCCCTTCTCGGTGCGAAACCACCGCTAAACTTTGCCACGTTTACCGTGCTTGCCACATCTTTCGCGTTCACGTCCGCGAACGGCGCGTCGAAGAAGTTTACCTCCGCCTTCGGCGCCTTCGCCTCCTTTCCCTCTTCGCCTCGATACAACTTTTTGACGTCGCCGGTTTCTTCTCGATCGCTCTCGACGCGACCGTCCGACGCGCCCGAAACTCCTCGCGATGCAAACGCGAGACTCAAAACCAAACAAAACGCCCAGACGCGCGTCCGTTCGACGCGCGATCGACGCCTCCCGCGCGTCGACGACATCTTTCTTTTTCCTCCTCCTCCTTTCAAAAAATACGCCAAAAGAGAAGAGGACACAAAGATGACGACAACACCACGGATGCAACGAGAGCTTGACCTGTAGGGGCGCGCGCGTTTCGAAAAAAAAAAAAAGAGTTCGCTTCTTCGCGAAACGACCTCGTCTCTCTTTTCTTCGCGAAGATGCGCGCGAGGGGAGAGCGTTCGACCGTCGCGTGGGGTTTGCGCGTTGTTGTTTTGCACGTTCTTTTTTTGTTGTTATGCGCGCGCGCTTTTTTAGTATTGCGCTTTTTTTTTCTCCTTTTCAAAAAACCCAAAACCTGTAAAGAAAAACAAAAACAAAAAACCCTAAACTTGACGTGAAAGAAACTCCCTCTTTTGGAAAAAACACCTTCAAAAAATCTCGCATCATCATCGACCACATGCTTCTTCGCCTCTTCTCCTCCGGCACCACCGCCTCTTCCACCACCAACGCCCACTCTTCGTCGTCGTCCTCCTCCTCCTCGACGGCGCTGGTGGTCTTTTGCTGCGCGTTTCTCGCCGGGTACGGCGCGATCGAAACGTACAAAATGATGTGGTGTGCACCATCATCATCATTATCATCATCATCATCATCGTTGGGGAAAGATGATGATGATGACGAGGAGGAGGAGGGAAGCGTCGTCTCGTCGGCGTCGCGCCGCCTCGAAGGCGACCACGCGTCCACGAGCGGTCGTGGAGAAGAAAGGAGGAGAGATGCAAACGCCATCGTCGCGAGGTTCGAAGCGGCGGCGGCATACGCCGCGACGCGAATCGCCGAAGGCGCCGTGCCGGAAGATTGTATTTTGGAACTGTATGGTGTGTATAAGCAAGCGACGAAAGGCGACTGCGACGCGAAGGCGCGCCCGACGCGATTGGACATAAAAGGGTACGCGAAGTTTACGGAATGGATGAAACATAAAGGGATGACAAAACTAGACGCGTGTAGTATGTATGTGAACGTTTTAGAGAGTCGATTGGACGATTTGGAGGTGTCGCCGAGTCGAAAGACCGAGAGCGGCAGAAACGCGGAGAAGAGGAAGAGCGGCGGAACGTTCGGGAGGAGTCAATCGACGATGAGCCGTTTAGAAGGAGAGGATGGAGAAGTAGAGGAAATCACGCTGATCAAAGCCGCGAAGGAAGGTGATTTTGATAAATTGCTCAAATGCTTAAGAGCCGGAGCGGACGCGAATCAACGGGACGCAAAAGGGAGGACACCCCTAATGTTTGCCGCCGATACAGGCGACGTGGCGATTACGATACAATTGATGCAATTAGATGCGGATATTGATGCGGCAGATGAGAGAGGGAAGACAGCGTTGCATTACGCGACGATTTGCGAGCAAATAGACGTGGCGGAAGTTTTGTTAGAAGCTGGAGCGGATCCAGAGGCGAGGGACGCGAACGGCAAATCGGCGAGCGATTTGGGGGTGTACGAGTTAGTTAAGAAGAAAGCGAAAGGTGAGTCATCGCCGTTAGGAAGAGAAGCGGTAAATGATGTCGATGATGAGGAGGAGGAAGAAGAAGAATTAGAAGAAGATTTCGACTTGGAAGAAATAGAACGTCAGGCATTGGAGAGAGTGGCGGGGAGAACACCGTAGCGTCGCGTGATACCAAATTTTACTTGTTTGTTGTGTATCTATCTAAACTACTACTTACTAGTACATACTACATGTACAACTAAATGTCCGCTATTGTATGTGCAACTGCGCATAGTTCGCTTTTTCATCTAACGCTCTATGTTTTTCTTTCTGTCGCTGGTGAACCTGTCGTCGATACCACTGTTGACTTATTACTGACGAGCGCGGACGATTTCGCCGCTTTCGACGACCGCCAAAACGCCCACGCTAATTTGCCTCTCGTGAAGAACAACTGCGCGGGTAACAACATGACCATGACGTTATCGTATCCGCGATCTGTAATCGTTCGCGCCCACTCTTTGGTGCGATATCCTAACCCTTTCTTTCTCGCGCTGTCAATTTCCAACGCCTGTTCGGCGTCGTTTTTCATCTGTTCGCGTTTCTCAAGGCCATTCTTTGCGCTTCGAGCGATGACGCGGTATCGATTCACCGGCGATCCAAGTTGTTCGTTGACGTATCTCAGTAAATTGTTCGCTTTGAGCACCATGAGTAAATCTCTCGGAAGTGACTCGAAGAGTTGACTTTGGTCTTCAAGTTTAACTTTGAGTACCGTTTTAAAAATCTCGCGTTTGTCGCTCGTGGATAAACTGTCGGCGTTTGTTTTGTAATCTTCCCGAGTCGAGGTATTTTTTGCGACGACAACATCAGCAGAGGAGGACGTGGATGATAACGTCCCATCGGCTTCTTTCTTATCTTTTTTAAATCGGTCTTCGATCACTCTCGCCGGCGCTAAAGCTAAGATAATCCCGAAGAACTTGTGCATTTCCGGATTAATTCCCAGCTTTTCGACTGCGTTTCGCATCTCGTTCTCGTCGTTTCGAATCAACGCCAACCACACCTGACACCACGTTTCCCTCGTTTTCTCGTCTAATCTTCTGACAACGCCGTGATCCAATATCGTCACTTTCCCGTTATCATCGACCAACAAATTCCCTGGGTGCGGATCGCCGTGCGCGAACCCGTGTTCAAATGTCAACGTCGCGAACGCTTTCTGTATCGTCTTGGCGACTTTATACGTATCCACTTTGTTCTCTCGCATCTTCTCCACGTTATCGACTCTCGTCCCATCCGCGAATTGCATCGTCAACACTCTTTTCGTGCTCAAATTGTCGTGGATTTTCGGCACCGTCACTTCGTCCTCTTTAAAACGACACTCTTCTTTCAATAATCTTCCCATATCTTTGCAATTCTTCGCCTCCAATCGAAAGTCCAACTCTTCCGACATGTGTCTCCTCGTCTCTTTCGCCAACCACGCGAATCGTAACCCGGGAATCAAATATCCCAAAACTTCGTAATACGTCTCGATCGTCGCTAAATCGACCCACAAAAACCTCGCCACCGGCCTTTGTTGAATCTTCACCGCCACGTCTTCGCCCATCTTCGTTTTCGCTTTATACACTTGCGCCAAACTCGCGGATGCGATTGGTTTTTCGTCAAATTCTAAGAAGACGTCTTTCGGTTTCAGACCGTTAAACTCTTCGCTAAACGTCTTTTCATCTTCCTCGAACGGCCGCGAGCTCGCGTCGTCCATCAAGACTCTCAATATTTCTCTAAAAGGCGCCGGCGCGACCGGTTGCACGCACAGATGCTGCCCCGCTTTCACGTAGATCCCTCCGTTGTCTCTCGCTAAATCGCGCAGTCGAACAGCCACGTCCGTCCATAATTCTTGTCTCGATTCTCTTTCCAGTTCCTCCACGCTCGCCGGCGTCAGGGCGCGTCCTCCATCCTCTTCCTCGCGTTCGCGCTCTCTCTTCTTTCGCCGCACTCGAGCCACGTGTCTTCGATAGTCGAAATACACCGGCACTAAATGTTTCGACGCCGTCGCGACGCGTCTCGCCGCGTGGAATCTTTCGTCGTCCGAGAGCGCATCGAAATAACCGCCGTAATAATACCACGACGCCGTCCCAAAAGACGCCGCCGCCGCCGTCGTCGTCGTCACCCCAGCGGCTCGTCGTCCAACGGCGCGGAAAAACAACCACCGAGACATATATATATTCTTTTCCTTTTTCTCTCTCTCTGTAATCCAATCGAGAGAAAAGACACACTACAACACGGAGAGGATGACGACGACGATGTGTTCACGATATGATTTCTTCTTCTTCTTCTTCGACGCCAACACTTCCCTTCTTCCCTTCGAAAGAAAAAGAAAGAGGGGAGAGACACACAACGCGCAGCAGGTCGTCGTCTCTTTTTCGCCGTCGTCCAAAAAGCGCGCACTGTCTCCTTCTTCTCCTCTTCTTCTTCTCTCTCTCTCTCTCTCTGAAGAAAGAAGCAGCTTACGTCTCTTTGTCCCCCACACATGTTGAGTTTAGGGACTCAACCCTTTGAAGACTCCTGTCGTGGGGTTTAGGGTTTCGTAGTGAGAGGGGAGGGACTCAACAACACAAAAATGGAGTCTTCCTCTAAACGAAGAGGGAGAGGCGAGACATCTCTCTCTCATCGAGCGTGTTTTGCGCGCGCTTTTTTTGATACTCCTCGCGCACTGAGAAAGGAGGAGAGCACCAGTAACACCGAGAGACGACTTTTAGTAGTACGTCTCTTTGGTCGAAGTCGTCGTTTTTGTCGTCGTCGTCGAATAATACTATCTCTTCTTCTTCTTCTTTTCGATGATGTTGACACTCGGGAGGATGATGGTGCATGCATCGTCGTCTTCCCTCCAACGACCTTTACGACGCGTGAAAGCGACGACTTTGAAGAAGTGGTGGTTCACTTTGAGACGTGCGACGGCAATACCACCACCACCACCACCGCGCGGATGCGACTTTGATGAGGCGACCACCAAAACGACGAACAACGCGAAGAAGAAGAAGAAGACGAAATTAGTAAAGGGAGGAAAAGGAAAAGGAGGAGACGTCCACCCGCTCTCGTTTTCTGGGTGCAAACTCTGCGCGAATTTTGCGATGGTGTCGTATTGGGACTGTGGGGTCCAAGGCTTTTTCGACGCGACCGCGCGGCCGAATATGGAGACGCCTGGAGTATTTGGCCTGGAGTTCGTCGTCGCGAAAGATCCGGAACGTTTGAGACAAACCGCGCTGAGCACGTGCACGATCGACGAGGAAGAAAGAGACAAACGAACGTGGCTCGATTACGATTACGACGACGACGACGCGAAGGAAGAGACCGGCGAAGCCGGCGGCGGCGGCAAAGTCAAACCCGAAAGTCGGGCGCTGATCGTGTCGCTGCGAGACCCGAACTGGATACTCGTGACGTTCAGAGGGACGACGCCGAACCCGTCGAGTGGGTTCTTTCGAGAAAGCAAAATTAACGGCAGAGCTGGACAAGTCGCGTGGAAGGATTGTCCGGAGAGGGACGCGGTGGTGAAAGTACACGCAGGGTACGCGAACGCGTACGGGATCGTGCGAGACAGAGTGGAGAGAGACGTGACGGAGAGAGTGAAGAGGAAGATAGAAGAAGAAGGCGATGTGAACGCGCCGCCGAGAGTTGTAATCACCGGACACTCTCTGGGAGGCGCCATGGCGACTCTGTGTGCGGCGAGGTTAGGAAATAGCGAGGAGATGAAACGCTTGGGCGTGAAAACGTCGTTGATTACGTTCGGGCAGCCAAGAGTTGGGGACGGGAATTTTAAGAAGCTTTTCGATAAGAAAGAGACGACGAACAACGTCATGGACGGATATCTCAGAATAGTCAACGAGCAAGACGTGTTTGCTCGCGTGCCACCAAAGTCGGGGATTTGGATACCCGACGGCGTGTTGGAAACATCTTTATCGTCCTCAATCGACGCGAGCCAGTGGACGTTTTCGTACGAACACGCCGGCGACTGCGTGTGGTACCGCGACGACGGACGGATTCTATTCCGAGAAGAGCCGAAAGGCGTATCGTTGAGAACGGTCAATCCGGTGTCGATCGCGTTGGACCATGCAAAGTACGCGAAACTGTTCGACGACGAACAAACGAAAAAGAATTTCCCGAGAGCTGTTTGTTTTCATCCAGAGAGGCAAGATCCGAAAACCATATGCATAAACTGCCCAGATCCAAAGAACGATTTCCGAAGAAACGCACAAAAAAGCGCGTCGGCGGAGAATACGAATACTATTAACGATAACTAATTAGAGAATATATAAACAAGGTAGGTAGGTAGGTACGTAGAGAGAAATAGAGATAGAGGATGGATACAATAGCCCTCGCCGCGCGCTCTGCTGCTGCTGCTGCTGCTGCTGCTGCTG
>MDSZ01179854.1_pt1 | contig 20944 bp, 18 predicted proteins | sample 811201 | NCBI WGS metagenome assembly MDSZ01 (sample SAMN05326647, study PRJNA326480) | marine metagenome | isolation source: seawater | place: Indian Ocean: North | collected 2010 | reverse complement strand
CGGACTATCCCCAATCGCCAAGACCGCCCATTCGACAGACGGAAAACGCTTCTCTAAAAGGGCCCGCAAAGTCGTCACCCCAATGGACTTATCATAGCCCGCTTCCATGAGGTGGATAAACTGCCCACCGCGAATTGCCCGAATTCCCAAAGCTACCAAAGCCTGCTCAAAAGCCATCCACTCCGAAGCTCCGTCTTCCCAGAAAATAGGCTCAGTTGCATTCCGCATTTGGGCGCGAGCTGCTCCAGATGCGTCCAATCCCGTTAAAGCTATCAGCTCCTCCACCGTGAAATCAGCAAAGCCCCGAAAGGCATAACCCTGCTCTTTTCTCAGGCCCTGGGCAATGGTAACAATCCGCTCATAGGACAAGCGATCGTAAAGGCAGAAATACTCTCCAACCACCGAAGTGATATCGATATAATCTGCCCAGGAGTCCTCGCCAGCATCGACACATGGGAGTCCCAAAGTTGTTCCGTTTTCACCGATCAAAATAGGCTTTTGCTCCCAAAGCCATGCTTCGGATTCAACCATGCACCGCATTTCTTCAAGCGTCTTGCTCGAATTCAAAACTAAATGAAACCCTGCCTCGTGAATCTTGTTCAAAGCTTCTATTGCCCCAGCAAATGAATAATTTGAATCCAACAAAGAGGCATCCAAATCTGTCACCACCGCCCAAGACTTATGCTGCGCCCTTACCATAGCTTAAGCCCACAAAGGAGCGATCCCGATTAAAATCTACAAGAACCTCGGCAAAACTCGGTATATCTACCAACATCCAACGCGTCAAACGCTCGAAATGGGCGATGAACTCAATTAATTCCGACTCCGACATAAAATGCTGCCCCTCAGACGGCCCCGAGTCAGCACAGCTCAAATGCAACTTAGCTTCCTGTTCCCTACGCCAATCCAAAACACAGTCAAAACTCGGTACTCGCAAAAGCACTGTATAGTCGATCCTAGCAAACAATTCCGCATAAGCACCCTCTAAGGCATCATTGACAAAGCCCCGCCAAATTCCCTCCGAATCCTCAGACGACTCAAAGGCATTAACTGGAGACTCCAAAGCTTCCAGCGGCTGCGGACGCGCCGAAACACACCATCCCTCAAAGAGCACCAAATCCACCGGCAAGTCTACCGAGTGCCAATCTCTAGCCGCCACCCGATCATCCATTTCTTTGCGAAAACGCGGACTTTTTAAAATCTTCATTTCCCCCGCTTCCCATGAAGCCATCGCATCTAGTAGTCGCATTGCCATAGCTACATCATGTGTACCCGGAACCCCCCGAGTCGCCAACAAAGGGTGCACCCGCTCAGCAAGCAAAAGGCGTTCCGACTTCGTCATGTACAGATCATCTAAAGATAAGACAAAGACATTCAAACCTGCCGAAGCTTTGAGAAATTCGGCTAAAAAATGGGCCAAGGTCGATTTTCCGGTGCCCTGAGCCCCGTTAATGCCTACCAACAAAGGCGCAGGCCCAGAATGCTCCGCATTCCAAGTCAGCAAACGCTCTGCAATCGGAAGGTACGCCTCGGATACCAAAGTGCGAAAACCCTCTGGCAAACGCTCTTTTTCGATAAACTGCTCCAGAAATACCTCCATTCCAGAGCTAAATATGCAAGAATCGAGCCAAGTTGAACAAATGCCGATTATAGCCTTTTAAAAGTCCATGCTGTTTCAACAGTATCCGCTATATTTGCTCATTGGGAATGGAGGGAAAAGTTACCCTTAAATCAAGTATTCAATTCAGTGACTGAAGAGAGATATGCACTTCGGCGTGCTTTTGGGCGTCGGGCACAGAGGGAGAGTTCCAGTAAATGGCACGGGCTTCTCCGCTCGCATTGTACTCACCCTGCTGAGCGATCCAGCCTTCAAGTTTGGTCTTTGCTCTTTGGAAGTTACGTTCGCTGTAAGCCCCTCGATAACCTATACTGGCAACGGTGCGCCGGGGCAATTGCTCGACACTGACTGATCCACTAGATTTGAGGGAGCGCTGGGAGGCATCAGAACCTACATAAAAATACATTTCTCCAGGCTGTATGCCTACTTCAACGGGCGTAGTCATGGCGATTCGGCGGGTAGTGATATACCAAAAGAGTGGCATGAAAAGGTTGTTTGACTCGAAATAGGGCACTTGCGAACGTTTGACGAGGACAGTGCTGGCGGGGATGGTTTTAACCTCAATGACACCATCCGGTGTTTGCTCAAAGACAGATTCGCTGGCAGAGGATGTGAGGGAGCTGATCATGGAAAAAGTAAGGCAAATAAGTGGGGAAATTAAGGCTCGATACATAAATATTAATCGCTCACCACTTTAATTCCTTACACATTGTCTACCAAGAGCTTAGTATTAGACGCTCATATTTCGCTCCTAACTGTTAGGGCTCTTCGGGCGATTGAAAACGTCGCTAATGCTCGAGAAAGAGCGGAATAAGCCCAATCATAAGTCCGATGATCAGCGCAATCTGAGAGGGCTCAGGAACGCTGACTAATTGGATGTTATCCATGCCAACAACTCCGTAAAACTCGTCTCCTATAGCTGCGAAACCTAGAGTGGAAGATAGGATACGCAAGCCATTGATATTGCTAAGGGTATCTTCAAAGGTATCCAGTCCGATCGTGCCACCTAGGTTGCCCACTCGGTGCATGGAGTTAGCATCGATACTAAAGCTGGCAACACCCCACCCGCTTTCGGGCGGGAAAAAGACAAAGTCATTACTCACCCACCAGGTGCCGAAACTTTGTTGCGGACTGGCTGCATTGGAGAGAGCGATGCGAAGGTAGGCAGGATCGCTTTCACTCCAATTGACAAAATTCAATTCTAGCTGGTTGACACCTTTAGCAATGAAATTACCAGTCCAGTCTTCACTAGGATTAAAGGCGATGAGTTTACTCCCTTTATTCCCCGGATTTATCCCAACAGGCATTCGGAGGTAGCTATCACCTGCCTGCATACCGTCTTGGCTGCTGAGATGCCAGGGATTATCGGGCTGCCATCCATCAAATCCATTTGTGAACTGGCTAATGGCAAGTGGTGAAGTTTGCCCAGCGAGTTGGAGGCTCGCCGATAAGAGAATAAAGATAACTTTTAAATGTAAGAGCTTAGAACTCATAACATATTATTATTAAGTATACCCAAAGGCGATAGTAAATTATTTAAGGAAAAATTCCCAATATTAGGAATAACGGTTGAAAGTTGAGATGGCGGAACTCCAAACCATAGAGCTAGCTCTGCCATATATTCATCAACTGATGTTGTGGGAAGGATACGCCCGCGTCCAATATCATAGGGTCCGCCAGTTGAAAGGTCAGGATACTCACCGTAAATTTTACCTCCGTTTGCGCTGCCACTTATGATAAAATGATTTCCGCCCCAAGCATGGTCAGAACCACTTCCATTAGACGTCAGAGTTCGCCCGAAGTCGGAGGCGGTGTAAAGAACTACATTGTTTTCCAGTCCAAGATTAACTATTTCTGTCCAGAAGAGTTCTATCGCCTGATTGATCTCAGTGAAGAGTTCGGCTTGAGGAACAATCACTGCGTTATGATGATCCCATCCACCTCGTTCAACAAAGAAAATCTGACGATTCATTCCCAATGCAATGCGCGCCTCGATTATTTTAGCCATCATCGCAAAGCGCGAAGCGGTAGGGGAAAAATCGATTACTGAATTAGGATCGTAAGGCTGACTCAATCCATCAAGGGCTTGTTTAAAGAAAATTGAGGTCTCAATAGATTTCTGATTTGAATGAGCAAGTGTCTGTGAGTATATATTGTGATAATGCTGACTTAGAATATCATTCAAAGATAAATTAAAAATAGGATCTTGGTTATAATTGCGCAATTGAACGATGCCCGAAGGATCGGCTATGTAGGGAACGGACGATAAGCCCGTCTGCAAGACATTGCTCCCTGAAAGCGATATATTCATTGAAATATTTGATTGTTGACTAGCATGTGACATAACTTCGGCCATACGCCCGGCCCAACCTTTAGGTGTACTTCCTCTAACTTGGGGAACGAGTGTCTGCCAATGAACTTGATGATCGGGGTGGGAAAACAAGCCTTTAGGCAGTGCCTTAGTGCCATTATTATAATCGGATATTGAAGTTGGCTCAATAAGAGAGCCTACATTACTAACGAATGCCAGATTACCTTGTTCATAAAGTGTTTTCAAATAAGGCAAATCTGGATGTATGCCGAATTCAGTATAATCTTGCCCCACAGAATTTATAGGTATGAGGTGCTCTTTCCTGTGTGCTAAACCCTCAGCTCCACTACTGTCTGCATAAAGTGTGTTTGGGTTATAGCTGACTCCTTCGCCTAGATAAGTATCACCTCGAACAGATTTATACGCCTCATAAGCAGTATCCTCTCGGGGCACAAGCATGTTAAAGGAGTCATTTCCACCATTAAAAAAAAGACAAACTAATGCCTTGTAATCACTAAAATTTGAAGCGGAAACTGCGCCAGCCGTCAACCTAAGTGAAAGCAATGAAGACAGAAGCGAGGCTGTACCAACTGCAGCACAATTAGCTTGTGCTAAAAAGTGTCTTCGGGATATCTTTTTTTTAAATTCCATCTTTATTATTACAGATTAATATAAAGTGTTAAATTCTAAAGTGCAGGCAATTAAATACACGGCCGCCCTAACACAAGCGATATCGGAAAGAAAAGCATTCTGGGCATTTTTTGCCTCTAAAGCTTGGAGCACTAATGTTTTTGTTGATTCGCTTAAGCGTCCTCCACAGAGGACTAAATCAAGATGATTGATAAGAAGTTCTAGATTGTTTGCTAAAGTAGCCTCGTAGGAGAAATCAAGATCTGCTTCTGCATACCATCGAGAACCAAAATTTCCAGTTTCATCCTCAATAATACCTTCATTTATTAAAATATGGTAATAATTTAATAATTTCAGTGCACTAACGTCGTTGTGAATTTGAAATTCTGGAGCATGCAAACTACGCTTGGCGATAACTCCATTTGGACTGTAATCTGGTCTATAAAAATTAAAGACAGAACTAGATTCATATGGTGACTGAATGATGTCGTCTTCCAAATTTTTAAAATAAATCCACTCATATGTACGGATAGAATCTAATTTAAAAGCCCTGCATAAATGCATAAGGCGAATAATCGGCTCTCGCAGTTTTCCATGTGAAGAGTCAATAGCAAGAGCATGTGAGCGAGCTTCTGGATGAAGGAGAACTGCCTTAATAGTGGCTACCATATCACCACGATTTCCAGTTCCAGAACCGTTAAAAAGTCCGGTTTTAAAAGCTTCTGCAACAGATTTGATGTAAGTTGGGGAGGGATTGGATATTGTAAGACGCTGAATTAAAAAGTGCGCAAAAAATGGAGGCATATTTTTATGATTGAAGAGATGTTCCAATAAGCCCTCTATATCAGAACGAACTCCAATTTCATTTTGACTAAAGGGACCGAGCATCGTCCCATCAAGCAAGGTCTTCGCAGAAAAATCATGCCGGTTTGCTTGCACACGCATAGGGTCGATGTAATTTCCAAAAGAAATCTCTATATTAGCTCGGTCAAAAGGTCGGCGTAGCCCAGTAAAAACTTTTGCGAATTCTGTAACATCATTGATATCATAGGTAGGGATTGCTTCACCGTAATCATCAATTTCAAGAGTGCCATCCTCATTTAATTCCCAAATACCAATGGTAAATAACTGCATTAACTCACGAGCAAAATTTTCATCAGGAAATGTTCCTTTTGCCGGGTCTGCTTTTTTATTTTCTATGTATGATAAATAGTAGCCCATGTGGGGACTCCAGGTAACTTCTCTTAAGATATCTCGAAAATTGCCAAAAGCATTGCGAACAAATATATCATAAAAATTAAGCCACCTCTCATTTAAATTACTTTGATTACTTCCCTTTTCACTAACAACGAAATACTGGCTTAAAGCCCATGCTACTCTTTGCCTTAATTGATCATTAGCGTTAATCGCGGATTCAAACCAAACAATTTTCTTAAAATCATCATTGTTGACCCCTCTTAAATCCCAAATGCTCATGCCCTTCTGATTAGCATCGTTTACATGCGAACCAATTTTTGGAATCCCTTCCCAGTCTAGTTGATTTTCTTCGTAGTTAGTGGGATCAATAGGATTACCCGAGCTATCAAAAAGTCCTCCATGCCCTGGCAACGGGCACCTCCAATCAGGGGAGTAATAAACTTGCCCTCGATAAAAACCAAAACTGTGGCCAAATTGAGGATTATGACCAACTTCATTTATTAGATAATCATTTCTCCAAGCCCAATCAACAAAATCAGGATCACTGCGTTGTCGCCAATAAGCACGATGGAGAAAAGGTGTTAAGGAAATTTGCTGGTCAATCCAAATCTCAAAATTAGAGTAATGATCATCAATAAAGTTTTCGGAGTTAATATTTGGAAAATTATTAATCGCTTCTAATGTTGGTCCGAAGGTTGCCTGTAATAAAAAACGACTAGCTATCTCTTTATTAGAAGGATAATCAGTTAAGCTCGAAGAGCGTTTTCGGAAAAAGCCTTTAGATTGTTTTGGTAGAGTTAAAATAGACTGCGAAATGCCTGTATTTTCTATAGGGTAAGCAAAAGGAAAAGTTCGCTCCCAGCCACTTCCATAATTTCTTGTAATGGTTACCCAATCAGAAAGACCATTTGAGTATTCTAGAATCTCTATGGGATTTTCGGGCTCAGCTAAGGAAAATTCAATAGAGTCTGGAGCCACATTAAGCCCAAGATTTACTTCATCCGCAGCGGATTCCGTGACTAAAGATATGCTGCTTAGAAAAGGCCACAGCCAATAGGCTAGCCCAATGATAATGCATTGAAACATATGGGGTAGAGTAAATTTGTTCAGCTTCATATAAATAAGTAAAATGTATAATTTAGCAAACAAAGTAATAATACATGAAGCTACACATAAAGCAACACTTCGTCAATTTCACGAAATATATTTTACTCCCGTACAATAAATAAAAAAGGAGTATCTCAAAATATTGCCAAGGAATCAGAACAAGACTCAAATAAAATGGTACCTAGGGCGGGACTTGAACCCGCACGCCGTTGCCGGCACGGGATTTTAAGTCCCGAGTGTCTACCATTCCACCACCTAGGCATCTGAATAGGGTAATTAAGCGTTAAAAAACTCCTTTTTGCCAGCATTTTTCTTACTGGCAAGTCTTGATATTAAAAAAGTGTCCTTTGCTTCGACTTTTCTACAATTTCAGTCTATTTTTAGTCTATGTCCTCTAAAGACGACAATGACTACGAAAGCCTTAAACAGCGCTTAGATTCCCATTATACATGGCCGTGTGCTTACCTGTTTAAGTTTATTGTTCCACGAGAACAATCAAACCAAGTAATTGAGTTACTCGATGATACCAAATTAAAGGAAAAATATTCTGCTAAAGGTCGTTTTGTTTCTTTTTCCTGCGAAAAACTAGTTCAGTCCTCTGACGAAGTCATCGCCCTCTATCGACTCATGGAAAAAATTCCAGGAATCATCACTTTATGAGGCTAGCATGTAAACCTTTCTTGAGATTAGCCACTTGCACATTTGGAATTTTGTTATTGCTTAATGCTTGCTCGCCTCTGCCGGAAAAAGTGAATACAACTATGGCTCAATCTAATAACGAATCTGCTCTCGAAAATCCGAATCGTGCTGAACTCAATCTAAGTCTAGCAACTTTCGGAGCGGGTTGTTTTTGGTGCGTAGAAGCAGTTTTTGAATCGCTGGTTGGCGTACACTACGTGATCTCAGGCTATATGGGTGGGCCTCTGGATAATCCGAGCTACGAAGAGATATGCACAGGGAAAACCGGACACGCTGAAGTCATTCAGATTCACTACGATTCAGAGGTCATTAGCTATGAACGATTGCTGGAACGCTTTTGGATTATGCATAATCCGACTACCTTGAATCGCCAAGGTGCCGATGTGGGCACGCAATACCGCTCGGTAATCTTCACGCATTCCAATGAACAAAATAATCTAGCTCAATCATCAAAACTGGAGGCAAGCGTTCAGTTTCATGATCCGATTGTCACAGAAATCACCCCAGCGAGCCAATTTTATCCAGCGGAAAAATACCACCAAAACTTTTATCGCGAGAACCCAGCTCACCCATACTGCCAGTTTGTCATCCGACAGAAGTTGCAGTCCTTGGAAGATCAGTAAGAACGAGCGAAAAGTACTCGCTTCCCTTCTTTTCCGGTAAAAATACAGGTCGGACGCTCATCTAAGCTATCATTGGGAATACAGCGGACAGAGATTTTTAAGCGTTTAGCTAATTCATCTTCCAGCTCGGGATCCAAGCAAAAGCCAACTGAAGCAAAGCCTGCATCGGGATTGGCAAAATAGGCTTCAAAGACTTCTTTGCTTTCGATGGTTTCTGTGTGGATATCGCGAAAGGCTTGGGCTTTCTCCAGTAAGTTGCTTTGGATTTGACTGAGTACATTAGAGACAGATGCAATAAAGGCATCGCGTGGACAACTCACCTTGTCTTTCACTGACTGATCGCGGCGGGCATAAAAAACAGCATCCTTTTCAATATCACGTGGACCGACTTCTACGCGAATGGGCACTCCTTTCTTCACCCAAGACCAAGTCTTTTCTCCTCCACGAATATCGCGGTCGTCCAGTTCGACGCGCACCGCTTCTCCTAAGTAAGACTGCTCTTCAAGCGACTGCTTTAGCGACTGGCAATACTCGAGGACGCTCGCTCGGCTCTCTGCTTTGGGGGTGACTGGGAGAAGAACAATATGGGCGGGGGCGATAGCCGGAGGGAGAACCAAGCCATCATCATCTGAATGGGTCATGATCAATCCGCCAACCAATCGGGTGGACACACCCCATGAAGTTGTCCAAGCCAAAACTTCCTCTGAATTTGCGTTTAAATATTTAATTTGACTGGATCGGGCAAAATTCTGTCCAAGAAAATGCGATGTTCCCGCTTGAAGTGCCTTTTTATCCTGCATCATCGCTTCAATAGAGTAGGTGGATTCAGCTCCAGGAAAACGCTCGGCTTCTGTTTTCTCCCCTTTTATCACAGGCATAGCCAGGTAGCTCTCAGAGAAATCGGCGTAAATGTCGAGCATAGTTCGGGTTTCCTTCATAGCCTCATCTTCCGTAGCGTGAACGGTATGCCCTTCTTGCCAGAGGAACTCCGCTGTGCGCAAAAAGAGTCGCGTCCGCATTTCCCAACGCACGACATTGGCCCATTGATTGATGAGCAGGGGTAAATCTCGGTAGGACTGCACCCACTTGGCAAAGAGCTCGCCAATGATGGTCTCCGAGGTGGGTCGCACTATAAGCGGTTCATCGAGCGGGCCTGCCGGTTGAAGTTTGCCATCGGCATCGGGCTCTAGGCGCGAGTGCGTAACGACGGCACACTCTTTAGCAAAGCCCTCAACATGATCCGCTTCTTTTTGCAAATAACGCATGGGAATAAATAGGGGGAAATAGGCATTTTTATGCCCAGTGGCTTTGAAGCGGCGGTCGAGTTCTTTTTGAATATTTTCCCAAATGGCATAGCCCCAAGGCTTGATCACCATACAGCCACGAACTGGAGAGGTCTCAGCGAGATCGGCTGACTTAATCACTTGCTGGTACCATTCGGGATAATTTTCCGCACGGGTCGGACTGATTGCCGTTTGCTTTTGGGAGGACATAAGAAATAGTTAGAATTAATTGAAGCGTTTGACCAAAGATTTAATCAATGATTCTAAAAATTCAGGATTAAAATAATGAACTGAATAGAGAATGGCACCAAGAATGAGCAGAATTATTATGACTTTACTCATGTTCTTGAGAAGCTTGAAGGTAAAAAATAAGGCGACTAAAAACCCTAACCAATAAAGTGGGTTTCCATCCTGCAATGCCTGAAAAAAAGTGTCGATAATCTCCTGCATAAGCTCTGTTTACTCTGACGCAAAGCGTTCCCCAATAAAGTCTTTCCCCATCCATTGTTCCAAGACGGCGGGCACGCGCACCAGTCCATCAGCTTGTAAATTATTTTCTAAGATTGCCGCCAAGACACGCGGCACTGCCAAGCCAGATCCATTAAGAGTGTGCGCAATATGTATGGAACCAGCCTCGTCACGATAACGGATGCTGGCACGCCTCGCTTGAAAATCGGTAAAATTACTACAACTGGAGACTTCGAGCCAGCGTTTTTGTCCAGCTGCATAAACCTCTAAATCAAACTGTTTAGCATGAGGGAAGCCAATATCTCCACTGCACATTCGCAAAACTCGATAGGGAAGCTCAAGAGCTTTAAGAATGGCTTCAACATGTTCTTTGAGCGACTCTAACTCATCCATACTCGTTTCAGCTCGCGTCCACTTGACCAGTTCAACTTTATCGAATTGGTGCAATCTGTTCAGTCCTCTCACATCGGCGCCCCAACTGCCCGCTTCTCTTCGGAAACAAGGGGTATAGGCCGAACGACAAATGGGTAAATCTTGGATAGCTAATATTTCGTCGCGAAAAAAGTTGGTAATGGGAACTTCGGCAGTGGGTATCAAATAAAAACCCTCATTTGAATCAAAATACATTTGCCCTTCTTTGTCGGGCAATTGTCCAGTTGCGGTAGCACTCTCTGCATTAACAACAATAGGTGGCAAGACTTCTTCGTATCCGGCTTTGTTAGCTTCTGCTAAGAAAAAATTGACCAGTGCACGAACCATTTGTGCCATTTCGCCAACATAGAAAGGGAAACCAGCCCCAGTGGCTTTGACCCCACGGGCAAAATCAATTCGCGACTCAAACCAAGGAATATCATAGTGAGCGCGGGCATATGGAAAGGCGTCAACGTCACCCCACGTATGGGTGACTTCGTTGTCGTCTTCACTTTGACCCGTAGGTACGCTTTCGTCAGGAAGATTCGGGATTTCTAAAAAGGCGACCTGAAAGGCTTGATCTGCCTCTTTAGCTTCTACTTCCAATGCCTTTGCACGAGCGGACACTGATTTCATCTCGGATACCTTCTCTAAAAACTCAGGCGAACCTTTTTCTAATTTCGCCATAGCTTGATTCGCCGTTTTTAGTTCTGCCCTCGCCTGCTCTGACTCAGTGATCTTGGTACGGCGTACTGTATCAAGTTCGAGAATCGAATCAAGATCCACAGTAAACTTTTTTCGGGAAATCGCTGCTCGTACCCTCTCTGGATGCTCCCTAAGAACTTTTATATCAATCATAAAATGCGAAAGAAAAAGGCTAAAAAATTAACTAAAATTAAAAAATAAAACAATTTTAAATAATGTGAAATATAATTATTAATCTGCCTCTTAAATAGACTCAACTCAGTTAAATTATTGAACAATTTTTATCTTCAAGCAAATTAGAAAGATTGCTGAACAAACCAGCTTTCATAAACTAAAAAAAATATGGCACAGAAATAAGAGATTTTGCAAGCAAGTCTTTTACGTTTCCTCCTATTTATTCATTTTCTCAACCCAAAGCCTTTCATAAGCATGTTCCCTCATTTACCACAGAATAAACTAAAGTCTCATTAACCAGCTTATGAATAGAAAACTTAAAGTACTTCAAATCCTGCCTGAGCTCAATGCTGGCGGAGTTGAACGCGGGACTCTTGAACTAGCTCGCTTTCTTGTAGGGGAAGAGCATCAATCCTTCGTCTTATCTAATGGCGGCCGTATGCAGGAACAGCTTGAAGCCGAGGGTTCAACTCACATTAATATGCCGGTTCATCGCAAACACCTCATCTCATTTTGCTATGTTTGGAAATTGCGTTCGCTCTTTCTTAAAGAGCGCTTTGACATAATTCACTTTCGTTCTCGCTTGCCCGCTTGGTTAACGTATACTGCTTGGAAATCACTACCCCAAGGGAAACGCCCTAAACTAGTCTCGACCTTTCACGGATTTTATTCAGTTAATCCTTATTCTGAAATTATGGCTAAGGGTGAAGCGGTAATCTGTGTTTCAGATTCGGTAAAAAATTATGCGCTTGATAACTATAAAATAGATGCGGACAAAGTGCTAAAAGTAATACACCGAGGAATTGATCCTCAGTACTTCAGTTACGGTTATCAAGCTCCCGCACAATGGCTTGAAAAATGGCATAAGCGAATGATGAAATTAAGTGGGAAATTCATTATAACCTTACCAGGACGCTTCACTGCCTGGAAAGGGCATAGTGATTTTCTGAAAATACTATATTATTTAAAGAGAGATAATATTCCCGTCCACGCACTCTTAGTTGGCGAGATCAATCCGCGTAAAACCAACTATTACCAACGGTTGAAAAAAATGATTATCAAACTTAATCTAAGTCAAGATGTGAGCATTTTAGAACATAGCAATGAGCTTCGAGAAATCATGAGTATATCCGACTTAGTTGTTTCCTGCTCAACCGAGCCAGAAGCCTTTGGTCGTGTCAGTCTTGAAGCACTAAGTTTGGGCGTCCCCGTCATCGCTTACTCGCATGGAGGAGTTCGCGAACAACTCGAGACTTTGTTTCCTTATGGAATGATAGAAGCGAATAAGAAATCAGCCATGCGTATAAAAATTCGCGATTACTACCAAAGCAAAGATAAACCCAAACCAATCCCCAATATTCACTTTACTCTTAATAGAATGAATAATAAAGTAATGGAGCTTTATCGATCTCTAACTGAGAAAAACATGTAAGAATAAAAGTTATACTGTATAACATATGAACTAACTTAACATTTGCGCATATAGCAAGAAATAGGTAAAATATTTGAAGTATGTAGGTAGGTTATGTATCTAAAGAATACCGATGCTCAAACTGATTAATCATTTTCTGATCATGCGTAATAAATATAATTATCCTAGAATGTGACTTATTTGAACATACCGCTAAAATATTTCGTCTTGAGGCAATATCTAAAGCGGATGTCGCTTCATCGAAAAGCATGATTGGGGCATCTTTAAGAAAGGCTCGAGCAATGGCAATGCGTTGCCTTTGCCCTCCAGATAAAGTACTGCCCTTTTCTCCAATAACTGTGGCAAAACCTTTAGGAAACTTTTCGATAAATTCAAAGGCATTGGCTTCTTTAGCTGCATTTATGACTGCCTCATCGCTAGCCTTAGGATCACCAAATCGAATGTTTTCCATGATCGTATCATGAAAGAGCAAAGGCTCCTGAGGCACATAGGCAATCTGCTGCCTCAACTCGCTGCAACCATAATCAGAGATATTCACACCATCTAGTAAAATTTGACCCTGCGTAGGCTCAAATAGGCGCAAAATTAAATTAACTAATGTGGATTTACCCGAACCACTTTTACCAAAAAGTATAAACGGTGCTCCCTTTTCAATGGTACAATTTACTCCATCCAAAACTGGAACTTCCGTTTCATAAGCAAAAGATAAATCCACAAATTTGATGGAACCGAAAACTTTCTTGGGCATAGCTTTAATTTCCTGCAATTGCGGAATACCTATTTCTTGGATAGCTTCAAATTTTAAAATACGCTCCAAGCGAATTAAAGGACCCTCTAACTGACGCATTAAACCGTGCATTTGACCTAAACGCTTGATTGGCCCATAAGCCATATATAAGGCTAGAAATAAGGCTAAAAATTCCTCCTGCTGCATTCCATTTTTGACGCCTATATACAAAGCGAATCCAAAACCGATACTTGAAACAAATTCGATACTTGGAGAGATCATTAAACTCGAGCGAACGCTTTTAATGGTAAAAATAAAAAACTTATCAAGGAGTTGCGCAAATTGATTTTTCTGTCGTTCTTCTAAATTAAATGCCCGAACCTCAATAGGCGATTGTACAGTTTCAATGACCAAAGAATTGAGCCTTTCACCAACCTCTACTAACTGCTTTGAACGCTTCGATAAATATTTGGCGATTTGCCGAATAGGAAAAATTAATACGGGCACAGAAAGTACACCTATAAATGCCACGGAAAAGCTTTCACTAGTGAAGGATTTATAAATCAAAAAGCCGACCGCTGAAAGCAAGGTCAATGGTTGCTTTATGATGTCATTACTCATATCGACTACGACCCGCCGAATCTCGTTGGGATAATGCAAGATACTGGCGATAATTTCTCCGGTTTGATTCTCCTTAAAAAAAGCATATGGTAATTCTTGGACTTTAGAAAAAGTCTCTTTCTGCAAGTCTTGTACCACAGAGATACCTGCATAATTCATAAAATAGCCATTCGCCCATCCCGATAGTGTACGGATTAAAATCATTAAGGGAATAGCCAGAGAACACAGGATTAAAAACCCGCCACTTACATCATTTGCGAAGTATATTTCAACGATGCGACGAAGCCAATCCGGTGCTTCTTCCGTGTCACCAAAAAGGATTGGCATGATAATTTCAGCGATAAAGGGTAAACCAAAACCACTAGAAAGTGAAAAAAACACCCCAAAAATTAAGCCTAGCGCAAAACGCCCTCGAACACGTTTAAGGTATTTAAAATATGGGAAAAATCTTTTTAATGCTTCCATAGCAATCAATTTTTGAAGCCTATAATTCACATTAGAACTAGGTTCTTTAATCATGCAATGAAAATTCAAAGACCTTCCTCATTGCTTGTAACGATCCTGAAAGAAAAAATAGTCCATGGGATTTTTGGCAATCATATGCTCAAGAAATTCATTTATATTCCGTAAAAATGCAACTTCTCCTTCAGCTGTATGGACATCAACAACCGGCAATTCTTCAAAGGCTATTTCCCATTGCGTATGGTTAATTTTATTGAGAACAAAAAATAAGGGGAGCGCACCAGTCATCTTTTCTAATTTCAAAGGAATAGTTGAGCTTGCTGCGGGCTTCCCGAATAATAGAACTGGCTTACCCTGCTTCATGCGCATGTCTACGGCGACAAAGAGAGCGCCCCTCGCTTTGAGAAAACGAACCATAGTAAGAAACCCATCCTCCCGACTGAATAAGCGGGCGCCGTTTTTCTCTCGTATCTGCTTAATCCATCTATCCACAAAAGGATTTGCAAGAGGGCGATAGATGGCTCCTACGCATTTTCGATACAAAAGATCCCCGGGCACTAATTGAGATGTAAGCGTTAACAACTCCCAAGGACCCTTATGAGCAAATAGTATTAACAGGCTTTTGTTGTCTTGAGCCGCCTTTTCGATGACTTCAAAATTTTTAAAGCGAAGATGCTGTTTAATAACTGCCTGCGGCTTCGACATAAGAACTAATGCGAAAATGAAATTTTCTAGATTCTGAATAAAAATACTTTTAGCTAAATCAGCCGCTTCTAGCTCAAGCAAACTGTTGGATAAGCCCTTGGACTGAGCCCAGGCCTTCATGATTTGAATGTTTTTTAAAACTATTTTTCGGCGACTGGGAAAGCAACGGTAGAGTAAGTGGCCACAACATCGCCCAATTGATAGGCTTAGCCTCAAAGGCAAATTAATCAGTATACGATGCACTAAGTAATAAATAGAAAACATACATACGCTTCTAATAAACCCTCTTTTCTTGCGTGTATCCCCGACTTGCTTCATTCCTCAGTCCTCCGACATCACACCATTTGAAAACCATTGCTCATGTATTGCAGATGCACAGCGCTCAGCCTCATTTAAGTAACGATGCGATTGTAAAACATTGGGATCCAAATTCGGATCCAACAGAACAGACGACCCCTCAGTTAGGCTTTGCACACAGCTAAAAATTCGGCTCTTTTTACTAAGGGCATTGAGTTTAATCAAGCCCACCTCAGCTCCCGAAGTCATCGCCTCATAAAGCATGGATATACTATCTGATGTCACCCATATACGACTGGCAATCTTCATACGAGTCTGCACCCAAGAAGGATCTGTATCAGCATAGGCAGTGAATTGAAAATTTGGAAAGGTAAATGTACTCAAAGCTTGCTCAATCGTAGGAGTTGTTCTCCGGGAACTAGACAATTCCCATTGTATTTTTGGATTAGCTTCGACTAAAGTAGTGATTTGTTTAAGAACCGATACTTCATCCCAGTGAAAATGCTTAGATGGACCACCCACTAAAATAAGGCCTCGATTGAGGAGGCTATCATTCGAGTATTGAATTTTATTTAACACTCCCATCGTAACCAATACATTGGACCTAGTGCTTAGACCGCTCGAGACTGCACAGTCATGTGCAGGCACTAAAAGTAAATCAAATAATGCACTGGGAAGCGAGGGGCGCATTAAGAGTATTGATTTTCCTCCGAATAGTACCCGAGCGAGAAAGAGCCATAGATGCGTTTTATGGCCCGCACCAATTAACAAGTCGGGAGGGGGCAAATTTGCCCAAGGCCACCGTTTGGGCGAAAAGCATTTTAATTTGAATAGGAACATACAAAAGCCATCACCAATGCGCAGGCTGTGCACCCGATGCCTTTGCTCCTTATTCAATGCAGTAACCAAACCATCTATTTGGCTTTCATGTCCCGGCTTACCATCTTTGAACAACCAAATGGTGAGGGGTTTTTGCAAGCCCGAACGGGCAGTTTCCAGATTAGAATTCACACTGTAGCAAAAAAGATTCTTAGCTAATAATAATTACTATTAATTATAAAGATTGTACACTGCAGTATTGACCCAGCATCGAACAATTATAACACTCAAAAAATGACAGATGTCGAGCATGAAAGCCCGAAATTCCCTCCCCACGATGCAGCTCAATTGCCTTCAAAAATCAACTTGAACAAAAACCCCAAGATCACTCCACCTGAACAATGGGTGGATCTCTACGGCGATTACCTCTATCGTTACGCCCTCTCTCGGCTAAAAAACCCTGACCTTGCTTCTGATTGCGTCCAAGATACTTTTTTGGCTGGCATTAAATCCCTCGAAAAATTTGACGGTCGCTTGGACATAAAATTTTGGCTAAGGGGAATTATGCGCAATAAGATTGTCGATCAAATCAGAAAATCTATTCGCTCTCAAATGGTCGATATCGATAAAGAAGATGAAGCTCTAATGGAAAGCTTTTGGTTTAAATACAGCGGAATCGCCACCACTAATCCCGACCCTTGGGAATTTAATCCCCGAAAACACTATGATAATCAAGAATTTTGGGTCGTTTTTCAAGATTGTGTGGGAAATCTTAAAAGCCCACAAAAGGAAGCCTTTGTGCTTAAAATGCTCGAAGATCTATCAACTGAAGAAATCTGTAAGGAATTGGATATTTCCGCGAACTATCTATGGGTTCTCTTGCACAGAGCACGTGAACAATTAAAAAATATGCTCACTGATAAATGGCTCAAACGAGACTCAAACTGACAAAAAATTATGTTTACATGCAAACAAGTTTCTGAATCCCTGAACAAAGAACATTTTCACACATTGCCCAGATGGAAGCAGTGCTTTATCAAACTGCATATAAAACTCTGTGTTTTTTGCGGTAAATATAATAACCAAGTTTTAGATAACCACACAATGTGCCAACACTTCAAAGAAAATGAAGCTTCGTTAAACGACAGCCGTTACGCGCATGAATCTCTTAAGGATTCAAGAAAAAGGGCCTTAAAAGAAAGAATTCGAGAATCGATAAAGCCCGAATAGTCGTATTAACTTACGCTCGCAATAGACCATATCCCCCTTGCATAATTGGGACACAGTGAAAGTCATTTGGGCAATGTATAGATGCCACACTTTTCTCCTGAAAAATTGTATGCTTAACTCCGACTAAGTTGAATCTTGTACTCAACTGAATCCAGCAAAGCCTCCCAAGCAGCGGCAATGATATTATCACTCGCACCGACCGTACCCCAAATCGATTCACCATCGGTGGACTCGATATGCACTCGAATAATTGCATCCGTCCCCTCTTTATTCTCTAAAATACGCACTTTAAAATCTCGCAAACGTACATCCTTTATTTCGGGAAATACTGGTGCAATCGCCTTGTTCAAGGCCTCACTCAGTGCATCGACTGGCCCACTTGCTTCCGCCACCGTATGGTGAACAGTATCCCCTACTTTAATTCGCACCGAAGCTTCGGAAACAACACGGCCCAGATCGACTTGATCGCTGACCGTGACTCGATAAGCAATTAGTTCAAGAATGCTTTCCTCGCCCTTCAAATATTTATTCAAAAGCAGTTTTAAGGAAGCATCCGCCGCCTCATATTCGTAGCCTTTAAATTCCATTTGCTTAAGACTACTTAAGAATTCCTTCAATTCGGGAGAGCGCGCATCTAGATCGAAGCCAATCTCCTTAGCCTTCATCATAATACTACTGCGACCCGACATATCCGAAACGAGGACGCGAGTTTTATTTCCGACGAGCTCTGGTTCGATGTGTTCATAACTATGCTTCACTTTTGCCGCAGCATCTGCGTGCACACCGCCCTTGTGAGCAAAAGAACTAACGCCGACAAAGGGAGCCTTAGGATTCGAAGACTGATTCGACATTTCGTCTACAAAGAGCGACAAAGCCCTAAGGTCTTTCAAATTTTCAGAGCAATTAAGCGAAAGCTCCATTTTTAAAATTAAATTTGGAATGATCGTAGTCAAATTCGCATTACCATTGCGTTCTCCGATTCCATTGAAAGTACCTTGTACAAGCACTGCCCCCGATTCAATGCCCGCCATAGAAACGGCAACTCCTAGACCCGAATCATTGTGACAATGAACTCCAATTAAACTATCCGGCAAAGTAGCCTGGACTTCTGAAACAATTGCTTTGACCTCTTCAACTAAGCAACCTCCATTAGTATCACAAAGCGACAAATTAGATGCCCCGCCCCTCTGAGCAGCCTTAAGTGTTTTAATCGCGTATTCAGAATTATCTCTGTAACCATCAAAAAAATGTTCGGCATCGTAGATGACCTGCTTGCCCTGCTCAGTCAAAAAGCGCACAGAATCCTCAATCATATTCAAATTTTCTTCTGGGGTTGTCCGAAGAATTTCCGTGACGTGCAGCAGCCAAGATTTACCAAAGATAGTCACGACTGGAGTATCCGCATCCAGTAATAATTTTAATTGCGGATCTTCCTCCGCGGAGAGGCTTGCTCGGCGTGTCGAACCGAAAGCTACAATCTTGGCGTGTTTTAATTTTAATTGTTTGGCTTCTTCAAAAAAGGCCATATCCCGAGGGTTAGAACCCGGCCAACCGCCTTCAATATAATCAACGCCAAATTGATCTAGCTTTTCTGCGATACGCAACTTAGCAGCAACCGTAAAAGAAACACCCTCACCCTGAGAACCATCTCGCAAGGTAGTATCATAGATTTCAACAAGATTTTTAGACATGACTAATTGAAGTAGAGTTTATAAGAATTCGCCATTGAATAAGAATCTAGAGAAAATACAATCATTGTTTTAACGAGGCATTATGCCGTTTGAGATGCCGAGAAAAGGAACGCATTACCCGCAAATGCAAAACCGCTTGTGTAGAAGAATAAACCCACCAAGGCAGAACAGGAGCATAGCCATGAATAGCTGCTATCAAACAATTATTCTCTGGAAATAGCCGAAATTCAAATCGCCCTTTCGGCTCGACCGAACGCATCAAACACCCGCCCGATATATAAAAAGCACTCCTCTTTAGATTGGAAATACTATAGGGAGTCGGAGTGAGTTCCAACAAAAGGATAACACCTAAAAAATAAAAACAAATTCTCCCATCTACTGTATTTTTTGCCGAAATGATTCCGACAAATTTTCGAGTGACCCATTCGCTGTACTCGCGAGCTACTTGCTGTGAATTCCATCCCAATGGCAAAGGCATCCGCTGCACTGAACGGACCCGACACTCCTTTTGAAGTTCAATCAAATCTTTTTTTTGAGTCACACTCCTCGGATTAGGCTTAGGGCTTCCCGTTTCTGTCACCGACAATTCAAAAGAACGATCAAAGCAGGTTAACCCAGGATCCAAAGCTTTAGAAAGGGGATTTTCTCGAGAACGCAAATCGTGAATCAAGCTCTTTTGTAATGGCTCGGCTAAGGCCAAAGGCACCCCACCCAGCAAAGACAACCAATGCTTTGAGACAAAAAAGAAATTGAAGGGAATAGAGAAAGCAAAAAAAGAACGCCCAAGCTTTTCAGCCACTCGGTGTACTAATTTTTTGTAGCTCATCGGCTGATGCCCGGGCAAATCATAGGTATCCCCTTGAAAGTCCGACCCCGATAAAGACAAGCGAAAGGCACGACATACGTCATTGATGTCAATTGACTGGGTCATCGAATGCGTCCAAGCTGGAAAAATCATTACCGGCAAACGGCGTACCAAATTAATCAATATAGAAAAAGATGAGCCCCCAGGGCCAAAAATAATACCCGCCCGCAATACAGTCACTTTGACGCTCCGACTGCGCAATACAGATTCCACCTCTAGACGACTTTTTAAGTGAGAGGACCATCGATCTTCTGGCTCATCAGGCATGATCCCACTAAGATAAATCACATGCTCTAAGCCTGCTTCCTCGGCAGCACGAATAAAATTATCGGCTAGCAATAAATCCAAATCCCGGAAATGCCCCTGGCGTAATCGGCTCGATGGAGCCATAGAATGTACCAAATAAATACCAAAACGACAGCCCTGCAGTGCTTCCGTCACCTTTGGCAAGGAATAAAGATCACATTTCACCCACTCGGTCGAATGCTTATCCGCATTCTCTTGGGCAATGTTAGTACTTCTAGTCAGCCCGCGAAATCGGAAGTCCGAACTAAGTTTTCGCCTTAAATGGGTACCGACAAAACCACTACCACCAGCAACGGCGACAAGCGGTGGATTATTTGTTTCACAACTAGACACCTTACCATAATAAAGTGCTACCGAGTAATATTGCAAACTCAGTCTATTAATCTCAGCTAAAAAACAAAGATATTTGCCAAGCAGATAATTCCCTCGGCCAAGCCGAACCCAGCTATTAAATTTTCATAAATAAAGTTGAATTTTTAAAATAATTACTCATTACCAACATGCTAACAGTGCATTTTTTCAATATCTATAACCATGACAGATTTAAATAAATACAGAAATAT